>Ga0265297_10000100_pt1 | contig 297328 bp, 521 predicted proteins | sample Munlanlwell13791_FD_192502 | JGI IMG/M metagenome (GOLD analysis project Ga0265297, IMG submission 192502) | Leachate microbial communities from a municipal landfill in Southern Ontario, Canada - Leachate well 137-91 | ecosystem: Engineered > Solid waste > Landfill > Unclassified | place...
GACGCAGTCTGGCCCACATAAAAGGAGAATATATGAGCGATATTATTAAAGCACCGTGGACTCCAGAACAGATCACCAAGCTCGAGTCTTTTCAAAAGGACCATCGCGTTCACCCCTACACTTGTACTGCCGGCCATTCTCACGGCGTCCTCAGGCCCACGACGAACGGGTGGATTTGCGATATTTGCGGCTACCAGCAAGACTGGGTCAGTTCTGCCTGTCTAGATATAATTGAGATCTTGGATAAGGGTGAAATTCTAAAGAAAGTGCTTGACTTTTAACTGACTTTATGATACGATTTAAATACGATTAAGGATAGTGGAAGATGTGGTGTAATCAGGCGCACAGCCGGCATTAGCCGGTGTGTAAGGGTTCAAATCCCTTCGTCGGAATCTTGAATTGATCGGGGAGATAATGGTAAAGAACTTGCTAATCAACCATTATCACAAGGAGGAGAAAAATAGGAACACCGGTTGATCGCGGTTAATCCTAAATTATCTCAGAGCCAATGCGCGAGGCGGGGCGGACAATTGGCCCGATAAAGGAGTTAAATGACATACAACGAACTGAATGATGAGGAGAAGCTGGAGAGACTCGATAGGGTTCGCAGAGCGCGAAACCGCACCGCGAACTACAAGAAGCGAGTCCTGAAGCGGGACGTAACTTGCCGGATGTGTCCTAGTCTGCGGAAGGTCGTTGTTCACCACATCAAGAAGTTAGCTGATTATCCAGAGCTTGAGAAGGACGAACTGAACATGATTGTTCTTTGTAAGAAACATCATCACGTTGTTCATCACGCCAAGCACGAAGATCAGGAATTTTGGGAGAATCTATTGGCGATGATTAACTCGGTTCATACAATGAAGGAGTGAAATGCCAGAAATAACTGCCACTGATATTCTAAGGGACGCTGGACTAAGCCAGCTCAAGGATGAGACAATCAAAAAGGCCGAAGAGATTATACGGCTACAGATCGCGGCCAATGAGCTGTTGGGTAAGGCCGCAATCGGTCTGGCTGCAGCAAAGAGCTGGACCGCAAAGTACGACAAGGGATACACCAAGACGTTACTTGCCAAATACCTAGACGACATGCTTCTAGCCTACGCGTGGTACGGCAAGATCGACGCTCTTTGGAAGGAGATAAAGGGTGACAACTAGGGACGAAATAAGAGGATGGCTCGATGAGGGCGTGGCTAAAGGCGCGACTCATGTACTGGTAGTATCTGATACCTTTAGTTACGACAACTATCCTGTCTTCGTTATGAAGGGACAGGACGTAAAGGTAGTTAAGGCTGAGCATAATTCTGAGTACAGGAGGGATATGCAGCAAGTAATGGAGATTTATAACCTATCCCTAGACTTAGAGTCACAGTTAGGGGAGAGAATGGCGTGGAATTACTAGAAAAAGCTTGACTTTTCGGCCGAAATGTGTTAGAATTACTCAAACTCAAAAAGGAGAGTTAAAATGAGAATAATAATGATGATTTTGTGCTTGGTGACGTTGGGATTATGTGCGTTTAACCATTATGATGGTGGCGATAACTGGTACACTATCACTCCAACAAATGAACGAATAGGTGAGTGTTTTCCAACGGGTATATCAGAACTGCATATAACTAATGTTTCATTAAGGTTAGATGGAGACAGTGCATTTAACTTTAAGTTACAAATAACCTACATGACTGATGGACATCCCGGTGGAGAAATTTGGATTAATAATAACGCTTGGAATCCCGGAACCGGAGAGTGGTACCCTTATCTAACCGATGTAACGCTTCCGCCTGCTGCAAATGGTGATTTTGCAATTGTACTTTGGTATTCGAATCAAGAATTCCTAGTAGCACACGATACTGAACCCGAAAGTCCATGTTTCAGTTGGTTCCATTTAAATACTGGGGATTGGTCTGAGTATGATGGTGATTTTGCGATTATGGTTAATAGTGGCGTCCCAGTTGAACCTACTTCCATAGGTAATATCAAAGCCACGTATCATTAGTCTGATATTAAAATTAAAGCCCCAAATTGGGGCTTTTTCTATTTGATAACGAATACGTCCATAACGCCTATAGGTGTAGTACCCGGTGTTCCCGATGACGCAGAAAGACATTGTTGTTGTATTCTTGCGCCGTAAATATTGGTGGCCAATGTGAGCGCAACTATCGTAGGTGATGTGGAGTCGTGGTCAAAACTGGCTGATGTTACTCCAAATTTATCGGGATTATTTATCGCTAGAACATGTGGAACAGTCGTAACTGACCCATTGACGACAAGTTGCCATTCATCATAATCACCAACAGGTGCGGCCGCATTTTGAATATTTTGTCTAATTGCTATAATTGTACCTTCCACGGCAGGGCCAGTGTTCGCGGTTCCAGTTACAGTGCCATAGTCCAAAAATGCGTTAGTTATAACCGCAGCCTTGTCTGCACCCATAATCGTTACTTGCTTGTGATAATCTCCCGGATACCAAGCCATTGGAGTATCACCAATCTTAGCGATACATTTACTTATATAGACTTGGAAAAAGTCAGCACTTCCAGCATCATTTTCTATTCCGACTCTAACCCATGTGGCTGCGGCATCAATTGTGGTAGTTACGTAAAAGAAAGTTGCCGCAGCAGGAGGCGTAAACGTCTCTTTGGTTTTGCCAATAACATCGTCTTCAATGTAAATTGTCATTTGATCTGCACCGGGAGTTGCGTGCGCTTTCACTTCTATACCAAAGGTGATGATAGAACCCTGAAATCTTTTTGCTGTCTCTGGTGTAGGTGCAATACAGTCATTCCACACGTCATCCATATTCCCTTGTTTTAATAACCAAGCAAATGTTCCACCTTTCGCGTTCGCTGTATCGCGGCTAGAAGCGGTTAATATACCAGTAGAACCTGTTACCCATGATAATGGGTAGTAGATGAGATCAGCACTGCCCCCGCTATATGGAGGATAAAACATACTAAAGTCCCCATTCAGCATAAGGTTCTTATACACATTCGCAAAATTATCGCGGGTTTCCCATTCTGTACTTGACTCTATGTACCTAATCGGTAGAACACCACCACAAAGCATCGCCTCATCCACATAGAACGTGTCGGCCGCCGTACTTAGAATTGAAAGTGTAACTTCGGTTACTGCTGTATTTAATAGGAACGTTCCGGTTATGTAACTCCACGCTCCAGCAGTAACGGTTTTAGTATTTGTTTGAGTAGAAAATCCGTCGTAGATTGTAACCTTGATTGAGGTCAAAGACGAGTACACGAAAGCAGAATATGCTACGTTCTGACCGCCCTTTAAAGACCTCAGATTGTAAGCAGAAACACTAAACTTCATTCCCTGATCTGCACCGGAGGCTACGACTTTGGCGGAATAAGTTCCAGAGACCTTAGTACCGGTATCACGGCTTAGAACGCCGGCCGCAACAGGAACCCACCCTAAAGGATAGCCCTTCGCGTCAGCATACTCCATGCCACCGTTTACATAGTTAATCGCTTTAAGATTAGCAAGAGCCTCGGTTGCTAGGTTTGATTCTTTGATGACTTTTGCTCCATGAACACCAGTTCCATAAACGTGTTCTGCATATAAGTCGTCGTCAAAGGTATCTATAATCGTATTGAGATCGTCGGTCGCTAAAAAGTGAGTTGTCGCTGCTTTTAATGGAATATCTGATGCACCAACTGCATTTGTCAGAATTCCGAACGCGATACTTCCTTTTCCGATCTTGAAACCCGGAGGTGCTTGTGTAACTCGGATATAGAAAGTCGTAGAGTTTTTAAGCGTATTGTAGTCTGCAACGGTGGATCCCGCAATAAGGTCAGTGTCGTCTATGGCGATTATATCGTCCGCCGGCGCAGTACTCCACCAAATATTTCCGCTCGCCGAATCAAAGGCGTAGATCTCATAGCCTGAGTTAGCCATACCCTGCGAGTACTTAACATTAGAAACATCACTAATTGAGTTTTGCACATAGATCCTCAACTCGCCCGCCGTCGTGCCAGCATCTCTACAGTCTAAGCCGTGAGCGAAGTAATAAAAGATTCTCTCGTTTGTGATGTCAAAGCAGTTCGCAATGTTCTTTGGGCCATCAACCCTTTTGTCCGCGTTTTCCCCTTCATTTTCAATCATGTTGTCTTCAGGGAAGACTAGTGCACGGTCTCTATCAAAATAACTCATAGTTAATCTCCTTTTTGTTTAATAATTTCGTTCAAAGCCTCTACCAGTGTGTCGCCGTGGCCCATTTCAAAGTGCTTACCACTTATTGCGCGAGAGCAAAGGATATGGTACTTATCGTCCATAACCCTTTCTTCGTCACCCATAAGGCTTTGGGGAAACGGGGTGACCAAAATGAACTCCATATCGCTAGTTAGCCAATCATTTTCGTCCAATAAACGGGCGAACTCTACCTCATCTTCACCGCAACTATAGTCAAACTCTCGAATCAACTCAACGAACGGTCTCTCACCTTTGACACTCCAAAAGAATCTTTCGTCAGATTTGTCTGCCTCTGTTAGAGGAATGCCGCATTTACTGATGCTTCGAAGGTTAGGTTGAAAGAAAAATCCAACCGCACAAGCACATCTTGTAAAATAATTTTTTAACATAACTATCTCCCGTTTGCTAGGAACAAAGATTCTGGTGAAGCCAGTATCGGAGGCAGAGGAGTCTGCAACGGACTGGCAAAAATATCTTCTATTTGTGCTGAGTAGTGAGCAATCCACGGTACGTCCACTGTCGTGTCGTAGTCGCTGCTTACACCGGTTAATGAACAAAGGTCTAAAAGTTTTCCATAAACATTGGTACTTGCGCCGGCCAACATACCAGCCATTCCTGTCGTAAAGGTGCTGTCAGTTGCGTCTCCGATATAGTTCCGCCTCGTATAGACAGATGCGATACCGGGTTTGATTTCTCTTTTCTTTGCCTTTACTCTAATATGATCGTCTTCAAATTCAGCCTGTAATTCAATCCACATACCTGTTGCGAGTGTAAAGTGATAATCATCCAAGTCGTATGTTTTCAGAGTAGTCGTAACAGTGGCAACGGTCTTTTTAATAGTCAATAGATTGGTGGCTAAGTCTACTTGAATGGAATAGTAGTTACTATTATCCGTTACTCTAAACATCAGCCCCGCCACTCCGGTTACAGAACCGGACTGGAAAACAAAAGCGCACTGAGCAACGCCATCCGCTACCGGACTCATATTTAAATGACATCTTTCGTTACTATTCAAGTACATCGCCCTCTCAAGAACCGTATCAACGATAACATTCTGAATCTCAGAAGTACCAGAATAAACGAATTGAGCCGGTACATCACCGGGTCTAAATTCGTCAAACCCCCAAGGGCATCCGGTAGCGGCGTATTGAAAGATTCCATCGTCGCCCGCTAAGTAGGTCTTCGCCGTGTCAGAGTAGTGAGAAATATAGGGATTGTCCGCTACAGTTACATTGCTTGTGTAGACGTCAATTCCTTCAAAAACCATTTTAATTGTGTGGGCAACCGCCTTGCCCGCCATCCATCCCAATGTGTAGTTTCCCGTCACCTTGCAGCGAAACCATCGGTTAGGGCAGTCGTTGTGTGGAATGACGTAAACCGGTTCTGGATGAGTAGCTGCCCATGTGGCTAACTCTTTGAGTGTTACAAGGTAGTCACGGGTGAAGGCGGGGATATTCACATCGTAGCTTATTCTCCAACCCACAACGTCGAGTCTGCGTTTATGGCTCAAGGTCTCTTGATCTATGCGGCCAACGGCTTCCCAATTTTCTATAATGGGGTTCTCGGTCGTGTAAGTGGTGTAAGGCGGGAAAACGAAAGTTCTCCATCTTTTCCCCGTCCACACCCGGACCTCAAAGTTACCGGTTCCGTCGTGGACTAAGTCGTCCATTGTAAGTGCTGTCATGAGCGCTTCCTAAGTTTTAAAGTGTACATCTGTTGAGGGCTATCTATTGAGACCTCGATTATTTGGGTTATAATTGAACCCACCTCCGGATAAGTCAGGACGACGTAGTCCATAACTCTATATATTCGGTCCATAACTACTTTCACAGAGATCGTCTGCCCTTTGTCAAGATCTCGATATATATCGGCGATTATTTGCGCGTGTTCTCTGCTGTAAATGAAGTCAGAGCTAATACTACGAGTGTTTCTTCTTGCGGTTCCAGAACGGACTTTACCGTTCTTATAAGTTAAGTCCACCGTATCAACAGCAAGAGTTCCGTCGTGCTGCGGAGTCGGTAAGTAGATTGTGTCCGGAGTGAGGTAATGTGTATTGTAATACCCGGACAGATCTCGCGGTTTAAAAACGAGCTTGTTGTCGGGGGTAAAGTCTACAATACAATTGAAGGCTTGTGCTAATCCACCTAACGTGCTTGGAAGGTTATTACTAACGTTCATTTCCTCTATGTGATTCGTGTGCTGTGTTCCGAACTTTGCCACAAACCCACTGGGGTAGGTGGTACTCCAAAGATTGTTACTTTCGTCTGCCACAATATTTGAATTTAGCCCTAATTCCTTTACCTTCACAACACTGACTAACTCCGCGTACCCATTGGGATAGTCAGTAGTTGGAGTGGAGTCGTAGCGGTACCACTTGCCCGTTCCAAATTCACACGCGTACAATTCTCCGCCTACCTTGGCAAAATGGCTTATGTAGCAATTGTCATCGTAGTACTCGTAGTCTACATAAACGTTCTGTTCAACCATATCACTCGAAAAGATCAAGCGCGCTTCCTTACCCTTATCACCCTCGCCCGCAATTAAATAAACTTGACCCTGAGGTGGTGCAATTAACGTGGTGTAGGAGTAGTAGTCATAGTAGACTACCTCGAGCTCGGAGAAGTTTGAGAGATACACAGTTATAACAGGATCTCCGTTAGAGTCTAATTTTGGTGAACCATCAGGTAGCTTAACTTGCCAGACGATTCCCACGTTTGTATCATCAGACACTTCTGAGTTGGATTGCTGGCCCGTCGTAACGTTATCTACGCGAAACTTTTCTGTCTTAAATTCCTTACCCTGAGGCTTTTTAGAATCAAGTTCCTCAACTTCTTTACCTTCCTCAATCCCATAAGTAGAGCGAGTACAGGTGTGAACCGGGACAGCCAAGACGGAGCCGTTTCTAAAGATTAGCCAACGGTTTTTTCTCTCAAACCCGGACATCTTCTTAACGAGTTTGTTTGGAAGAACATCTGAACGCCCCGGGTGGCTTCGTATATTGTAGTACGGCAAGACCCTGAGCATCTTATAATTTCTTGTTCCGCCTGTAGGTTGTAGTGGGGTCTGCTCTGCTGGTGGCGGCGGAATTGCCAATGGGTTAGTCGGAACTAACGTGGTTAGATCTCTTCTTATATCCTGTGCGCTCTCACACCATAACCACAAAGTATCGGGTGTCGTCACGTTTCCGTCGTTATCAGTGTTCCACAGTTTAATAATGTCTTTTGAACCCACGTCCCCACCGCCGCTAAGGCAGTAAAGATCCATTGAGGTGTATGCGCGAATATATTGACCAACACCCACTAGATCTGCGACTCCCGGATCATACATGTATTTCACTATAAGGCCTTGTGATATCCAGACTGGGCTCACTGTAGTTATTGCCATGTGAATGTCGTTATTAAAATAAGCAGTCGCAGTTCCAATGTAACCGTCTTCCCCATTAGTAAGACCTACATAAGCAGGATCTGTCGGGTTATATACATAGAGACGGTTTGGCCCTCTCCAGATTTCAACTGCGGACGTTAAATAAGATATCGGCATATAGTGAGTTGTCATGTTTTTACTGGCGGGTATGTTCGTTATCGCCCTCGTGACCAGTCTTACCCCGTTGTAGTCTTCGCCAACGATACGAGTGATCATTCCTATGTTTTGCATCGTGTTGATGTCAGTAACTTCCATATCAACGTTACTGTCGTGGATTACTTCGTCAGTTAGGTGATTGATAACTTTTTCTCCTCCGCCCTCAACTTCGGCACTTTCGTCGTATCCAAATCCTAAAGGAGACTTCGGCGTACAAGCGGCGGCATGTTTTGTAACAGTGAAAAGGTTTGCCCCCAAGTCAAACCAAAATCTTGGTTTCTCGAATGTTAGTTGGAAAAAGGCAGAGCAAATATTTCCATAGTCTTCATAAGAGGTGTCCCCCGTAGATATGGGCGCTTGCGTGAATGAGTCTCCTTGAGACCCGGCCGCCCACCAGCCAGTCGGGACTTTACAGGGAAGATCGAACTTCCACCTGTTTGGAAACCACTCGTTAGACATTCCCCAAATACCTGCCCGTCTATAAAGTTTGACTGGGAAACGTTCTCTACCAGACAAGTCGGTCGCGTCAGAGGGTGTCGTATACTCCACGTTAACCCACGTATCCTCCGGAATAAAGAAGTTTGGTGAACAAGCATCTTGTTCGTAAAGGATTGTAAGCCAGTCTCCCGGAACCGCAGTCGATCCACCATCACTTTGCCAGTTTGCCACCATTTGAGAACTTGTAGTTAGTGAGTTGTAGTGGATTGAGTTGTTCTCGCGTTTATTTGACTGAATCACGTACCCAAGATCGTAGGTCTTTGTGTAATGAATGGAGCCGGGAGGACTACCATTAAAGATTTCTATTAGTGTTCCCGCTGGAACCGTAAAGTCTTCATAGCTCTCTATTTCAAGCCTCACTATCCCATCATTGCCTGTCACCGAGTATGCGCGTGGGCGATTCAAACCAAGTGTACCATACAACCTATACCGAGCAGCGTTATGATTCCACACCCCGTAGTTAAGGATCTTATCGGGTCTCCCTAATACGTTTCCGACAGAAGTAGTCGCTATGGTGTAAGTGTAGTGAGTCGTCCCGTCCCATCCCTGTCCGTCGTAGTAGATGTCCCGCGATTTGAGACGCGCGCCATGATGCATATACCTCTGTTCTCCGATAATACTTATACTCACAGCGTCACCTCAATAACAGCACATTTAAACATTAATAATGATCTGTCCTCACCGGCAGTTGGCCGCATATCTGTCCTAATCAAGAGCCTTAGTTTTGGACCCGCTACATAAGCCATGGACTCTATCCTAAACCCGCTGGCATTTGCCCATCCCAACTGAGTTGAAGATGAGGTCGTACCCCCAACGACGGCGACTAGATTCGCAACCATCGCCCATTTGTCTGTTGAAGGAGTGTAGCTCATTACAAATTTGTCTATTGCGGTAAAGATCTTTCCCGCACCGTAGGCTATGCAGTAAGGCTTCAAAACTGGCTCCGCAGCCGGAGGATCGGGAAGATTATTGTCTTCGTAAGCCCAACGTCGTTCTGGTTTCTGAATATAAGACCAGAAGGGCTCGGTGGCAATCAGCGTTGGTAACGTAACGTCGAAATTGTGATTTTGAATGTTAGCTAAGGTCTTGATGTCGTTTAAGATCCTATAGAGAGAACGGTTTAAATAAATTGCACCATTGTCTGTCAGATCCGTAAGATCATCAAAGGAGTTAAGCCGGGCAATACCTGAGTGAAACCGCATCTGTACTACGTCGTTTTGCGCGTCAACGTTCCACGTATCCATAACACCGTGATCTAAGATGAACTCTTGATTAGTACGGGTCAGTCTTCCGCATATTAGGCAGTGAACTTCAGAGTTTTGATTCAATCCGCTTAGAAAGCCACCTTCCCTATCGTGTAGCCACGTAGAAACGGTCGGTTCAAGACGGTCTGAATTCCCGATATTGATTGTAAACCCGCCACAAACGACTTCGCCAGCATAATCCTCTACCGACTTAGTGAATTCGGTTATCGAAATGATCTCGTCAGGGCTTACCTCTCTGGTCTTATATAGATCACGAGACATTGTTGCCGTCACATCTGGCTTAGCTAGAATTGCGCGCGTGTATATGAAAAGGCTTTCCACTATCCTGCCTTCGTAAACGTCCGAGATTGTCTATCTCTAAAGCCGGCTCTGTATCCGTCATACACGAGGCCCGCCGCGCCACTGCCTTCGATCATTCCTCCGATGTGCTGAGTAACCTGATAAGTGATGGAGGATCTGTTGTTTCCACCCATCTCACCCCAGAACTTTTTGTTACCTACTGCCATCATTTCGGGGTTTCCGATCTCATCCCAGTAGACCTGATTTCCTGTCCTCATGTCGGTAGTGACCATTTGGGAGTTGTAAGGCATATAACCGCCCATCGCCATGCTCGTCTGTCGTCTGTTCTGCATCGTGAGACCCGCGTAGCCGGGAATACCTTTGATGATTCCGTTGAATATCCCGTTGATTAGTGGTGCAATGATCTCACCAAGACCGGGGAGCGCGTCTTTTAGCGCGGTAGTTGCGAGGCCGAAGACGGTCTTCAACATACCCTTAAGGAAGGCTTGACTCTTTTGCATACCGCTCTTGTGGCTGGTAGGATCGAAGGCTTCCTCGAGGGCGGTGCCTGTGGTCTCGGCAAGACCGGTTCCCCACGTATATAGGAACTTAGCCTGTGCGTCGTCAAGGCCCTTGAAGGCGTCCTTCACGCCGTCTATGGCTTTCTTATATGTTATTTCCGCTGTTTTTGTTTTTTCCTCTAATCCCGGTAATGCTTCTTCCTTAGTCTGTAACTCGGTCTCATTAATTTGTTCACCGGCCGCTTTTCGTCTATTTAGCGATTCAACGTCTCTTCTCATTTGTTCTTCTTCGGCCCTAGTTTTTGCATAAGTCATAAACGCTGATGATTGATCCATTTTTGCGGAAGCTATATTCGCCCTTTCATCTCTAAATAAACCAAACCCCGTCTTTATGGCCCCTGTTGCTTCTTTTTTACGTTTTTCAAAATCATAATCACGTTCTAGTTTGATCATGTTTTCAAGATGGGTTCTTTCTTTCTCTTGTCTATCATACTTATCTTTCCATACTTTATTAGCATCCTCACTTGCAGTCTTATCCAAAGCCATTATCGTGGACTTTAGCGATATGATGTCGTCGTAGAATTTTTGTTCTTTTTCTGTTAATTTGCCAGCGGTTCCGCTTAATTTTGTTTTAGCCTCTAACCTATCAAACTCTGCAACTACCTCCTTTTGCTGTAAATAATCTTCCATGCCTTGGCTACGTGCCTTAAGGCTGTTCATCTCTGTTCCCGTATATGTGGCTACAGTTTTTTCTCTCTTTTGATCTAGTATGTCCTGTTCTTTTTGTTGATCAATGATCTGTTGGTTGCGCTTGAATATTTCTAATAGTATTTGCGCTTTAGTTTTTTCAGCGCCGCCGCCACTTGATAATCTTTGTTCGTTGCTCTTCTTACCACCTAAAGCGGTTAAGAAACTGTCCATCCATCCACTAGATTGTTCTGTTAGCTTAACGTTCTTACCATTTACCATAACCTCTGACAAGCCTTCCATTATGGCTTTTTGTATTTCTGGTATAGCCTTAGTAAGCTCCTCTGCTGTTAACCCAAACTTACTAGCAGCCTCATTGACAGCTTTCTGATAGAAGTCGCTTGATGCTTTCAGTAGTCTTTTACCAGAAGCATCGTATTGACCGCCAGTAGTCCTAAATTTGTCAGCCATCGTTGATAAAACCTGCGCCTGTTTATTAAATGCAGGGGCAACCTCCTTATTTAACGATAATGATAAACGATCACGAGCATCTGCCTCTCTCTTTTTCGCATCCGAAAGTTGAGTATTTGCATAATCAGAAACATCACCCTGCAAGAACGCGTCATGCCATTTTTTTTCTTCTATTATGGAAGTCTTTAAATCATACATAGCCTCTAAGGCTTCAGGCGTTAAGTTCTTAAAGTTTTCGGCCGTCATCGCCGCGCTGCCGGTTAAATTCTCGAGGTCCTTCTTTAACATATCTTTAATTCCACTAAAGGCGGGATCGTCTAACCCTTTTAAGAAGTTTTCACCCGGCTTTAGTTTCATCAGGTTCATTTCTTGTTTTTTAACTTCCAAATTGTAGGCTCTCTGAACGTCCACAAATTCCATTAGTGCGCCTTGATACCGTTCCTGTTCATTGAGGCCTCCCTTGTCAGCCTCTTCTTTTAATCGTGCTAACGCCATCTTTCTAGCTTCATAAATTATTGAAGCGTCAGAAAACGATTTTAACTGAGTAACACGAGCCTCCTCACTTAAACCGGCTTTTTGTAATTTATCGTCATAATCCTTAACGGCTTTGACATTTGCCTCAGCAGCATCTTGACTCATCTGTAATGATTTAAGTCTTGCCTCTTCCCCTTGTGTTGCAAAGTCCAATCTTAATCCTGTGCCAAAAAGTGATGAATTTTCGGATGGATTAGCTTTTCCAAGGGAGCCCAATTGAGTTATGCCAACAGCTAATTTAGCCGGTAAATCACCTAGTGTGTTCCAGAAGTTCCTGTCTATATTTCCCTTAGCCTGTGTATAAATGTCAGTATCTTTATTTATTTTTTGAGCCTGCCCTAACGCCAAATACTCTTCATTTTTCTTACCGATATTTTCCGGCTTTAACTCATCATAAAATTTTAAGGTAGCTACTGTAAAGCTCTGAAGATTTGTACTAGATTTTGCCCACGCCGCCGCAGCGTCCATCGCTGTCGTACGAGCAGCATCCGCGCCGATTGTAAATTCAAGAACACCATCGATGAGACCGTTAATACCACCCTTGGCTGTTTTTAAAGCTAAACTACCAACCGACTGTGCTAACGTTAATTGATCTAGAGCTGTTTTTCCTATAACGGCCTTATCTGCCATATCGAGAAATTTTTGAGATAAGTTTCCAACCATTCTTGTTACTATGGCCATCCAGTTTCTCCACTGTGGAGCAAGTTTCATCCAAAGCTGTCCCTGTTCTATTAAGCTACTTGCAGTAGATAGCCAGCCGGTTCCACCACTATTAACCATGGCCTCTGTTAACATGTCTCGCGGTGTTCTACGTCTCGTCTTTGCAGGAACTTTTTGCCCCGGTTGCGCTTCTTGAAGTTCAGAAAGTTGTTCTTCTAATAATTCCCTCTCTTTTGAACCCTCTATAGCAGCGTTAATTTCTTCTTGTTTCTTTTTGATTAAGGCTTGTTGTATTTGTTTGGCCGTATCTTCGTTTTGACCCGCCTCTGCAAAAATCGCCGCCGCTATAGCCTTTATGTTAGCTTGTCTCGCAACGTTTGCATCCATTAGAGCTTTGGTGCTGCCTATTAACCCACCTTTACCGCCTTTTCCTGACATATTCTCATTTATTTGATCCATAAAATCGCCAAAATTATCCTGAGCGAGTTTAATTATATCTGCTTTGGCCTGAAGATCTCCACCTACAACTTCGGGTTTAATTTTCACACTTATTTCTTCGTCTTGCACTAAATTTGTTATCATATCAACAAAATCATTAGCCATTTCGTCATTATTATTGAAATAACCTCTTATTGTCTGAACAACAGCCGCCCTTATAGTGGGGTCGTTCAACCCTTTAAGCAATAAGTCAGCTACCGTCCCACTCTCGTTACCCAGTCTCGACTTAATAACACCTAATAAACCCTTAAATGCGTCACCAGACTTTTCGCCAAGTTTATCCCTGAGTATTGAGGCAAATTTTGTGGAAAAGCTCGTGGCTAACCCTTCTACTTGAGCTGATGGTATATCCTTTGGAAACGCCTCTATCATACCATTTTTTAACAAGTTTACAAGAACCGCCATGTCGTTTTCTAATGCCTTTTTAATTACCGAAATATCTATCTTAGGTGGTTTAATGGTCACATCCGAGTCTTCAAGCTTCTTTACGACCGGAAGTACCTCATTCTTAATAGTCTGAGACGTCTTCCCTAGAAATCCCTGAAGTGTTTGCACACCACCAATGACTTGTTGAATAACGCTGCTCAACTTCTCCATTTGTTGAATAGCACTAACATCAGTCGCCTTAATACCTACATTAAGATTCTCAGAATAATCCGCCACTATTATTCACCGCCTCCATGTGCCAATACGCCGCCAAGGCGAACATATTGTAGGGAACTTTCTCTATTTCGCGTCTTGCCCACTCTGTTAGACCGGCCTTGTTCCACAGCATAGTAAAGATGTACGAATCGCCGTGATAACGCCATCTATGTTTGTACCCTGCTTGTTTGGATTCTGACTTCTCTTTGTCGGAATGACAGGCGTCTCTTCTCTTAAAGAGACTATTGAGGTATTCGTCTATCTCAACTACCTTCTTTCTTGTCGCGAAGATCTCATCCTTCTTTTGTCGCGAAAGTTTGATCCATTTTTTTAAGCGCGATTTAACCTTGCCAGTATAGTCGAAACGCTCTTTTGTGAGCATACCTTCGGTGAAGCTGAAAGTCTTGTACTGGATGGTAGAATAATTAAGGAATTCGGAACGAATGGATTCCCACTCTTCATAAGTGGAATAGATGGCTGCCGTCCATGCTACTAAGGAACATGGGGAAGGAATTTCATTAACCTGTAGCCATTTGATTTTACCCCAAGACGGCAGCCTATTTTCATCTTTCCACCACTTCTCGTCTAGCTCTAAACCTAATGCATCCCAATCACTTGTGTCGAGCTGTTTATCCATCGAGTCGTGAGACATCGCGGATAAGTCTTCATAGGTGAGAGCGATTTGTTGCGCATCAGGCGGCGGAGCAGCCCAAGGTGGCGGATTTAATTTCTCAAATGTGGGAAATCCCTCCATACCGAAAGGAGGTTGGTTATCCACACGGTGCCTTTATGTTACGGTTCTGTCCACATTGAACAGTAAAGTAGACTTGATGGTGCAACGTTGTATGTTTCAGTGTAGTCGTCGTTGAAGTTGTCAACTGCTGAACCAATGTCTATACGATCTGATGCCGGTTGTAAGTCTTTAAAGTACCAATCGATGTACTTGTTCTTGCCATCTCCACGTCTTTCACCCATTAACTGTCTGAATGTACCAGTGATAGGTGACGGAACGAAGTCGAAAGGCATTAAGCCACGCGTACCCGTTGCGGTACTGTTCCAAGCGTATTGAACTGTCAATACTTGGCCTTCGTCCAACGCATTGAAGGTTAAGGTTGTACCCGAGATCGAATACTCGCCTTGCTGCGGAGCAGCTGGGCTTACGTCGATGTAACGTGTCCAGTCATAATCATTCATTGAGTATACATTGATCAAGTCGTTATATACTGCATGTGCTATTGTTACTGTAGCCGCTGTAACGGTTGGTTCTTCTTGAATCGTTTGGTATGAACCCGCTGCAAAAGTTAAGCCAACGTTTCTGGTTAACATCTGTGTTGAGATTTCCTTAGACTTCAACTGAAGCTGAGCCTTTGTGATACCATGCGGAAACACGGTTTTAAATCCTGAGTTACCCGATGAGAATTCTGAAGAGCCTTGTTCGAAAACAAGTCTTCCGTCTGTGTTAAACCACAAACCGGTACCACCTGAGTAACACGCAATCAACCTTCCAAAAACAAAGCCGATTGGAGTTCCATTATTTGCCATTGTTTACCTCCTTCTTATATTATTGATATGTAAATCTGAAAACTAACTTCATTAACCCATTTAAATTCTTCTCTTGTCGAGCTGGAATACGACGGATGTCCACCGTCTACAAAATTGTACTTGCCACTCTGTTCGACGAACTTCTCTATACCCTGTATCGCGGTGCTGCAAAGTTCATCCATGTATGTAACGTTTGCGTTTTTGCGATTTGCTTCTACAGAAAGACCGACGCTGACGCTATATACATTCATTACCGGTGAGTAGCGAGTTACACTTTTAACCGACAAGTTGTCTCTTACAGCGCCTTCGTTTCGTGATTGGCTGTCTATAAGCATTGTGCCCAAAGGATAGTCCGTGTAGTTCGTAGTAAAAAACGCATCAAGCTCTGTTAGCATATTAGTAACGCATAGGTTTAAACTCATCTTACACCTTCCATCACGTATTTGCCATAGGCTTCAACAATCTGTTTACGGTTAGCCTCGTAAAACACAAATGGCGCCGCCCCGTTCTTAGTTATCTTGTCAACTAAAGACTTCGGCACTAGCGGTATTGTGATATTATCTTGGTGATTCACTATATTAGATTTCCAAGACTTTTCTGGGGGAGGGACTGCTGTGGGTGTCGCACTAAGAGGTGCCCCGCGCCTTCCAATATTTCTTAATTGAAGAGTTCTCGCTAGATCATCTTCCATCAAATTGGGTGTACCGTAGGTATTCTTGGAGAACGATGCGCGTATATCCTCTCGCAAGTCTTTGTCAAGAGACTCCATTTCAGCAACGTCGTTCTTTAATCTTGACAACATATTTCTGACACGGGATACGAGGCCATCGGCGCTGATTGTTATACTAATCATGATGTACGTCTGTTCCTAATTGCCTCTTCCAAATGTTGTATATACCACCCTCATCGGTATGGTCCACAGGATCTCTCGTGAAGTACTTATCCTCAACGTAGACCGCGTCTGATGTTCTTGTTCTTCCGGTCTGTCCGCTGATTATAAACGACATCCATTTCCACCACTCATCTTTATCCGCTTGTTGACCATTAAGATAATAAAGAGCAAGGTGAAGAATGGCTCGTTGAACTAGAGGATAATCGGGAGCAGTGGTGACGATTCCACCCCAACTATATAAGACGGCTTGCGTATCTGCTTCGGCAGTGTCTAACTTGAGTTGGACTTTACCGGACGCGGTAAACTCAGCATTGTCTTTTGTTAACGGGAAGAAATCATTGAAATTTGTTACGGTAACGTATGATGACATTGTCTTGAAGTTTTTAAAAGGGGCGGGGTTACCGCCCCTTCATCTAAACTATGTGGTTGCTGGATCGTAGAATAGGTATCCTGCTCTTTCAGCCATTCTGAAGCCAGATCCTGCTACATCGTAGCGTTCACCTTGATATCCTGCTTCTATATTGCTGATTGGGTTCGTTCCCTCATCACCGATAACAAAGCCTGCGAAACCAAAATCTTCTGCTGATATGTCAGCAACGGTTGCAGAGCCAGTACCGATTGTTTGAGAAACGGCAAGAGTTCTATTGTCTGGTTGATGCATGAAGATTACTGCGTCATCCCAAAGGTCGAAACGAGTTCCGTAGGTTGCACTTGGTGCTAGACCGCTTGCAGTCCACGCTCCCCAACCCTTCCAAATACGGGTTTTGATGCCGTAGTTGTTGGTGGAGATTGCTTGTGCAGCTTCGTCGTCCGTGAATGCTCCCGGAGTAACTGCGTACCCAGTTCCTTTGATGGTTTGTCTTGCTATCGCGTTATTGAAGAATACTTGCCATGCTGATACACCGAAGATGATATCCGTAACTGGCATACCGTCAGCGTACATAGTATGGAAGACCCTATTCATTCCGTAGGTTGCGTGAGTAAACGGGTCTACCAATGCGTTTGCCCATTGACCCGCGATGTCTGTAACTCTATCTGCGGCGTAGTTAGTTGGGTCTTGAAGTTCTGCTGCAAATAAGGATTCGATGTATGCCAAAATCGACACTCTTAAATCCCAAAGCATGCGTTGTCTCATACCCTTAACTTCGCGCTTACTCATATCTCTGTGGTCAGTTCTGTAAGCAAGTGAGTAATAATCTAAATGCTTGTGTTCCATGATGTAATCGATGGTCTTGAAGGCCACGTTCTCAAAACCGTTTAAAGGTCTTCGAAGGTCGATTCCATTAGGCACTGTACCAGTTGATGCTGTGAAGACTGGGAATTCTATCTTATCAACACCAGCAGCGGGCTTCAAATCCACTCTCACGAATGGACTCTCTTTCATCATGAAAAAGAACTTGTCCTCTTTCTTGAGTGCCTTACCGTAATCGATAACGATTGGTATAAATTCGCGTTGTAGTTGTTCCATTATTTATCCCCCCTAGTCTTCTTCTAGATTGTAAAGTTCAATGTAAGCAAGCTTACCGGCTGCTGCACCGTAAATACAACGGCCTAATTTAACACCGGCAGCGTATGGTCTAGTTCTACCCCAAGGACCGCATTCAACTTCTTCTCCAGCTGCTACGGTTGAGAAGCAAAGGACGTTAATTCTGTAGTTACCTTGGTTAGGAACAACAGGAACGTCTTCGTCAGTGCCGTAAGCAACGAGTGTAGAGGCGTAAAGTTCGGTTGGATCTGGAGCCTTCATTGCGCTCTTGTTTGCAACACCTTTTGATTGTGCTGCTGCGGTGCAAAGCTCAACTGCGAATGCTCCAACGCTCCATTTAACCCAGCAGTATGGCGGGATAAAGCTTGTACCTGCGTTAGGGTAGTTCAAAACTCCCATGTTGGTATAGTTTTGCATGTCTTACTACCTCCCTCTCGCCAATTCAAGATTTGTGATAAGGTCTGAACGGTAACCTTCTACTTCTTCTGTTTTTGTCCAGTTAGGTTTCTTACCGTTTAATGCTGTAAAGTGACCTGCCAATTGTTGGCGACTTGCGCTATTTAATTTGTTGATGGATTCTTCAATAGAATCTACATCGTGTTCGTAAAGCAACGTAGCGCCTGCGCTGCTTGCTGCCTCGATCCGAGATGGATAAGGTGAATCTCCGTCAATTATGCGTTCTTTTGGTCTTGGCGAAGCGATTTGGAAGCCTTTAACTACTTCGATAACTTCTTCTTCTTTGCCTGCTTCAAAAAGACCCATGACGAATTTCTTTTGGTTTGCGTCCATTTTACGAGCCTTGATTAGATCATCGACTCTTTCCTCTAACAGCACTCTGTTGGTGGCTTTTTCTTCTACTCTGCGTTCTGCTTCGAGCCCCCTGCGAATTGCTGTTACCTCGGATTTTAAGGCGGTAAGATTTTGCTCATTGTTTGTTAGAGCTTGTCTGTAATTCATTGTCTTCCCCCTTAGGTTATTTGAATTATCTTTTGTTTGTGATGCCATTGTTTGTCCTATTCCCGTTGATTGCGTCACTTCCGTTGGTTGTGTTATCTCCGTAGATATAGGATTCTTTTCTACTTCATTTTTTTGTATTCTATCAATAGCTTCTGTGATAGCGTCTTCAATGATTGTTGTCGACACTTCATTTGCTGCGTCTGCTGTTGATTGAGCTACTTCGCTCCAAATTCCGTCCGGTATAATGTTTTCAGCTCCGAATGTTTTTGCACCTATATCAATCAGGTCCTTTAAGTCTTGTACAAAAGAAGCAACATCTCCATTAGAAATCGGTTCTTTTAGATTATCTACTAATTCTTGAAACGAAGATAAAACACCCTCATCAAGAATAGTTTCTGTCTCTGCGGCGATTGTTTCAGAGGTATTATCTCCTTGGTCAGCATGCAGATACTTAAATCCGCGAACTGGACCACGAGAAAATCTTTTAGTCATTTTGCCTCCTTAACGACGCGGACGAAGGATTCTTCTCATGCGAGAAGCTATCTTTCTGCGTTGCGCCTCCATATCTGATCTAACTGTTTGATCTACAGCCTCTTTAACGGCCTTAGAAACACTTTCGCCTGTTACATCGGTTGCTACCTGTGATGTTAAAGCTGCAATCTCATCCCACATTGGGGCTGGGATTATATTTTCCGCACCAAACTCTGAAGCGGCTTGATCAACTAAATTCTTAATTCCGTCTTGCAATGCTTGTTCGTCATTATCTTCGACAGCTTGTTGTAAGTTGTCAATAACGTCTAGATAAATCTCAAGAGCATCGGTCGCAGTTTTTTCGTCTTTGGTTTCCGCTGGTTTTTCTTCCTTTGGCTCCTCTTCCGTAGCACCACCTTCGGCAAATATTCTTCTGCCAAATGGTTTACGCTCAGCTTCCTTTCTGCGTGAATAGCGTTCAAATCTACTCATTGAACTACCTCCCTTTTGTTGTATTTTTTATTGGATACTAAAATATCCGTTATCTTATCTTTTAACAAAATCATTTTATGCGCGTTCTTAATTACTTTTTCCTCAACTGAGCCCATTAACTCGGGGTCGTTGTCGTACAAATTCGTTTGAAGTAATATGATCTTTGTGAGATCGTCTGTCATGCTTAGCATGAATGTGTATAAGTGCTCTCCCATTCCATCTGATATTTGGAACTGAGTAGTCGCCTCATAATAGTGACCGTATTCAAAGTCTAGCATCTTGTCGATATAATCATGTATGATAGGAAGAACCTTATCACTATTATCTTCGAGGACTTTAACGGCGTCCTTTGACGCTCTAACTTCTAAATCATATTCATCATAAGGTTTATCTAATGAAAATTTTTGAGCCTCTAGTCTTTCAGCCATATTAGAACCCCATGTAGAATTTTATTTTGTCTTTTAATATTTCTCTGAATGATTTTTGAGTTACAACAGAAGCGCTAAGTATCGTTTCTGGCATTTGAACCGGATTAGATACTAAGAATTTACTATTCCATCCCGGTCTCTTACCTGCCGCGAGTTGAACTACAAAGTCTTCTGGCTTACCGAGTAAGTCGATTGGTCTACCAATGCCTGTATGATTTTGTTGCTTTCCAACCAAGAAGGCTACGTGGTCGTAATAATCCATCAATACCCTGCCTTGGAAGGCGTTGGTTGAACCAGTTCGTTTGTTGTTTAGCTCTGAGTCTTCTGTAATGTAACCGATTGAGTATGAGATTCCGGTAAACTTACCGTCTTTGATCATCTCTACGCACTCAGGAGTCAGGTCAAATGAAGCGTACACAAGCTGATTTTCTTGATCGTATCTAACTGAGTTTACTAATCCCAAAGAAAACTTTTTGTCGGCGTGCGCTTTTTCGGATAAATCCAGATCGTGGTCCGGAAGCACAGGGATCTCCATAAAGGTTCTGTCAAAGTTTTTACAAGCGCCACCAACCCTGTCATCTGGATACGCGGTAAGATCCGCCCCAGTGCCAGCGCGACCAATTGTAATTTCCTTTGTTCTATAAATCATGGCATTCCTCTGGTAATGTTTATGAATGATTCATACAAATACGTTAGTGCACACAGAGAAACTATTTAGATAAACACAGATAAACAGGATTTGCGATTAAGGTTGCAATCGGCCTTTGAAAATTCTTACATAAGGATTATATCACAAAAAATAATAAAATAAACAGGTTCTTTTTTACCAATTCACTATCATTTTTTGAGTAGCTATCATAGTTAAAGTTTGTTCGTGTTCTGATTCAATTCCCTTGATCGATTCGTGACATTTTTTACAAAGGGTTATTCCGTTATTAATATCCATTCTTAATTCTGGATTTGTTACAAACATCTTAATGTGATGAATCTGTAACTTCCTCTTTGTTCCACAGTATTGGCAAGTGTGATTGTCACGTTTTTTAACTTCTTTTACCCATTGAACATATTCGTTACTATGTCTAATCATCACATCTTCCGGGGTAACTCCACCTCGCCAGTTGGGATTATTTTCCCCAGTAATCACCATACTCATCTTTTTACAAAAATCCTCTGACATTTTCATACCGATACGTGCTTCACTTATGTGTCTACACCATTCTTCTGTAAAAACGCGATGTTGACCCCTACCATTATGTCCGCTGATATACAATGGGATACCATCCCATTGATGCCACTTTCTTATTTGTATAGCACCTTTGCATCCACAATGGCAAAAATGTTTGCCAGTATGTTCCTCTAGAAATTGTAGCCAGAGTAATTTTTTACTTCTATTATGTCCCCGAATAAACCTACTCCCCTCACTAGCATATTCCCTACAACCGCACTCGCACAGTGTTCTCATATTATAATACCATCTTTTTTCTAGACTTACCATAGTAGTTTAGAGTGTTAGTATTTAGGGATATAAGTTGGTTGCCCGTAGGTTCAAATTCGGCATATGTTTCTTTGATGATTGAGTATGCGTTATCGTCTATTTCTTTTCGCTTATTTCTAGAATCGCCATCAATGATAATGATATCGGAAAAAATGTCGGATGCGGCTTGAATATTCCAGCTAACATTCACATCTATTCCTTCAAACTTAGCACTGAACTTTTCTCTTAGTTTTTCTTCAAACTTATTGCAGCCTTTTTCATTCAACCATCTAATAGGATCGTCAGTAAATACGTTGTTTAAAAACGCAGTTACGTGATAAGAGGAGTAGTCTCTAGAATCCTCAACGTTCAGCACGTCTAGCCCGTTTGGTAAGTTGATAGCAGCATACATCTTTTTGAAGTAGTTCGGGAATTCTTGGATTGGTTCAGAGTTTAATACACTCCATTTGCCGTTAGGATACTCGCCGATATATTCAACCCACTTGTTCTGTTGAGCCTCACTCATAGCGACGGGTTCCCACATACATGTACAACCAACAATCGAATTTGGCACTATGTCATTAGTGCGAATAACTTTAGACGATCCTACATAACCGTCACATTCTCTATGACCGTAGTGCATGTCGCCGTTGTAAGCCCATCTAAAACCGAAGATTCTTGAGTATGCGCCCGGCGTATTTGCCATGATCCATAAACCATTGTTATACCCTTCACAAATAGCGTTCTCAAAAACAGCTTCCAAGTATTCTGGGATCACTTTATTTGGTTGAATACTCTTCATTGCGGATTTTGTTTCGTTTCTATATTTCTTTAGATCCCACTTCTCCGCCTCGGCTTGTTCTATAACGTCCTTGATGTCATCTAAAACACCGATCAATATGTTGTTTGTTAGGCCCTTTGATCTCTCACTGACCAACTCAGAGATGTTATTCCAATCGTCTCGTTGTATCCAAGTTCTTGTAGAGTTCTTGAGCGCGTCGATAATCTCATACTTGTTTCCTATGGTCGCGGGCAGTATGTACTTTTTATCTGATTGAAGTTGCCCACTCAAAAGACTGTTGTAGTCATTAAGGGCCTTCATCCACCCGTAGTAGTAAGCCGATTCAACCATGTCCTGAACGGGACCTATGTTTATGTTGTTAGGTTTTGCTCCGTCCATTAAGAAGTTGTGCAGCGCGCCGCTCAATGTCTTTTGGCTGTCTAGCTGCGTTTGAACTGCTGAACTGATCTTATTGATTACTTCCTTACCGTCTCTGGTTAAGAAGGTCTTTACTACTTTTGACAAGTCTTTAAATGACGTGTGTTTCTTAGCTGCGGCCGCAGGTGCAGGGGTTGAGATAGGAGATGTTCCACCCATTCCTGCAGTTCCACTGACGGCAGGCGGCGTCTCATTAACAGGGGTGTTAGTTTCTGGTAAAGCACCCAACTCTGTTCCCGTTTGTCCGCCCATCTCACTCTCAGAACTAGCGGGTTCAGTTGGGGTTGCTCCGACTCCGGGAGTTCCAAACTCACCGGGGAAGCCATAAGAACTTACTCCCGTGCCTTTGGTCAAGGCACTTAACATCTTGTCACCCGGTTGAGGCGCTGGTATATTTGCGGCGTCTCGAACCAACTTAACCGGCAAGTCCACGCCAAGGGCCTGAACCTGCTGTAACATCGCAATGTAGTCGGGTCCACGTCTATCGTCGACGCGTGTATCAACAACAAATCTTGGTGCGGGACGTTTTCTAAAGTTGAAGTAACGAATAAGTTTAATTATTCTGTTTATCGTCTTCTCTATGTTCTTACCCCTACCAGCCGTAATGATGTCGGTAGTGAACTGGTGAACCGTGCCTAAAGAATAAGTTCCGTATCTTGCCTCTCCCGTTGTGAGTGGGGCACCGATACAAACCTTACTTATTTCTTTGTTGCACTGATCAATGAAAGGACCATAAGCATCCACTGCTGTTCTGTTGACGTCGTGGAACTGAATATCAATCGCGTTTGTACCTAAAACCGGCTTACCTTCTGAATCGACGGGATACGCCACTTGACCCCTGATAGATCCACCGACACCCCTGATGATATTTTCAACGACTGCTTCCATACCGGGAGCGTATTGAATGATAAGCATCGGTTTACCGAAAGATTCCATGTAGGTTATTTCTTGATAAACTGCAAGGGATTTAAAGTTTGACACCATATATATTGGTGCAAGCATTCCTGTTCCGTAAGGTTTTAACGGCGGAACCGCGTTGCTATGGACCACTGTGATGAGTCTTGGATCAACTTGCTCACCAACCTCTGCAAAGCCGTAGGCATCCTTCACGTGAAGCTTTACTTCACTGTTCGGATGAAGAACGTAATGGAACATTTCTGGTGGGCGAGGGGAAATTACCAGTGGGACACGCCAACCTTCCCATGACTTCCAATGTAGAGCTAGCGGCTGCATGCCGGTCTCTACACCTCGCCACGCCAATGCCATTATACCTTCAAAACCATTGCCGTAACCATCGTCCATAAGATCGAAAAGCTTCCTAACCTTGTCCCCTATATCTCTATCAACCATTTCGTTAGTTGCGTCTTCAATGTGCCAATCAAGAGATAGAAACATCTGCTTAGCCGCTTCGATTTCACTAGACAAATGAGCGTCTCTTTCAACTATATGAAAGAATGCGTCGTAGCAACTATCAAACGACGTTAAACTCGGTCCCCATGGTGAGTTCTTAACCCAATCATCGACTGAGTTTGGGATAACACCGTTGGTGTAAATACCGATGCTCGGAGTTAAGGACGTGCCCCAACAATTCATCAGATTGTAATGGGCGTTCAGTTCGTTCTGTAGGATCTCTATTAATTTATCATCGTCTTGTTTTACTAAAAATGACACGATTATCTCCCTTTACCAAATATACCAGTACCAATAGCGGTGGGTGGTTCTATATTCAAAGGTCTGTACTGCGGTTTGTTTAATTGTCTAAGAGCACATGTGTAGGCCAATAATAGGGCGTCCACCAAGTCATCGTCATAACCCGAAGGTTTAGAAAATGAAATATTATGAGTTGTTTCGTTCAGTTTGTAGGTGTAGGCTAAAAGTTGTCTTCTTAATTCTTCACCCAACGGACCGGGTGCAATCTTCAATTTGTGATTTTCAAAAGCGATCTGTAGGTTGGTGACCATGATCGTCTTGTTGTTATGAGCCTGTCCTTCCTCAACGGCGTTAAAAATAACCGGTAAGACCTCTATACCCTGTCGCGCAAGCTCACCGCGCACACCGTCACCGATTCCTGTATTATCAAGCCAAATTTTTCCACTTAACGATATATCATTGAGGTTTTCTCGAACAGTCTTTGCAACACCCTCCCATTCACTGAAGGCTGTATGCCCGTTCATTAAGACCCAAACGTTACAGTTCTTATCGATAGCGACCATAGCCGTCTTGTCGTTCTTACGCGCAACGTCGAGACCAACGGCGACTGTTATGTCTGAAGCCGGCTTTTCGCCTAGGCTTCCATTATCCTTGTAGGCCTCATTAACGTCCTTAAATACGTCTCCAGACTCTTCGGGGAATCTGCCCTCAATTTCAACTTCCCATTCTAACTGAGGCATCGTAGGTTTTAGCGCATAAATACCCGCAGCCCACTCTTCATCCGTTGTTCCGTTTGGTGTCCCATCGAAAGACGATCTGTCAAAGACACGCCAAGTTTTTTTGTCTTCGGGTAGTTCTATTTCTGAATTCTCTATGTCTTTTGCTTGTTTGTAAAGATCATAGAAGTGCCCAATCCAAGGTGAACTTACAAATACAACGCTCGCCTTTTTAGGAAGCGTGTTTGGTGCTACAACCGTCCATAAGTCTGGTGCATTCCAAGCGTGTTCGTCGAATACGAAGTGAGTAGCAACAGAAACACCACGAGCTAGAGTTGCGGAATCAAAGTTCTGTCCATGCTTTAACCAAACTTCGCCGCCGTTAGGAAGCTTAATTAAACCGCGATGGTAGATAATCTCCATCCCCGGTGGTCTTTGCTTTTCGAACTCTTTGATCCATATATCGCGAACGGCTTGATTCGTCAAGGTGTATACAACTGAGATTTCACCTATTCGATCTTTTTGCGTTATAATCCTGTAGACCTCTGTCGCGGTCTTTCCACTTTTACGCCCACCCTTAACTATAATCCGTTTACATTCACAATCGTAAACTTCTTTTTGTTTTGGGTTAGGATAAAAGACGGAGGCTCGTTCGTATATAGACTGATTATAACGAAGTCTTTCTTCTAATAAGTCGTTAAACTTTGTATACGTTACGCCCATTAAACTATTCCGCCGAGCCCGCCCATTTCACCTGTGTCCTGTGCAAATTCATCAAAAACTGGCGCAAGCTCCGTTTGTAAATTATCGTGTATGTTTTGAACTTCCTCTGCATAACTCTTAAAGGTATCAGCATAGTCGTTTTGGCCTTTCTCTTCACATTTAGTTGACAGTGCCGAGAGTTTATCTGCTGTTTCCTTTAATTTAAAAAGAATGTCATCCTTACCATCTTTGATAAGTTCTGTTAGTTGGGTCTTGTCGACATCACTAACCGTAGTAGATGCTGCGTCTAATTTACTGATGAATGGACTTTTTTGAATATACATAATTACTCCTTAGTTTTTTCTTCTAATATACCCATTAATTCGGCGGATATTTCTTGTTGAATCTTACTTATCTTATAGGCTTCTTGTTCTAAATTATCTTTCATCTTTGCTACGACAACAGGCATAATGTTATCTATCACGGTAGCTATTAGTTCTTCTGCTTGACTAACTGTCATCACGCCTTGTTTGTAGACGCCGTTATAAACGCGAATCGCATTCAATAAACTCTTGTTGTTAGGGTTATCCATACTCGCAGACAGCATTTTGTTGATCCTGTCTTTAAAGAAGGTCGCGTCCGCCCCCTCGTCGGTGGGTTTTTGATCTTCGCGCTCTACGACCCTCATGTAGTAACCGTCTTGCTTTACGTAAATTGGGTTCGTTCGTAAAAAGTCGTCAAACTCCGGTATTGTAACTGGAAGATCATCGGTAGATAAAATCATCTTGCCGTTCTTGGCCAAGTCTTCAAGCGTCATTAAAAAACCTTAATCGCAAGAAACGCGGCTAAGAATCCAACGACGGCGGATACTATTGGGATAGAGATTAACGCGAGACGCACTGCCCTCTTCTTTAAAAGGTCGTAAACGACTTCTTTGACTAGTTCGAGCTCTATATTGTTTAACGTAGTTGAAAGCACTTTTAATTGTTCACCCATTGTGCCTACCGGGATCACAATTTTTTCGATTGCTTCTTTAGCGACGTCACTGTTAGTTCCTATATCTGAAATGATCTTATATATATTAGCTATGTGGCCGTAAATGTCCTGAATCATTTCGTAAACATTTTTATCATTCTCTAACACATCCTGAAGTTTTGTGGCAATCTCCTCATCACTAACTTCTGTCGTGTTCTCTGTGTTTTCTTCCATTTTAAACCTTCCCTGTTAACGGGTCGTAATCATTAAACAAGTTTCTTACATGTTCAAATTGATCACACCATTTTTCTGTCTCATTACTAAAGGCGATAAGCTCTGGATAGAAAGCCATATTTAACGGTACATACTTAACATCTCTCCAGAAGAACTGTAAATCGTACATAAAGTTGTCATACTTTCGCTCCAGCGTTCTGAAGTATCCCTCTAAATCACCAAAGCGTTCTTGAAAGCCTTCCTGCCCCGTATACGTCATGTATATATACGCGCTTAACCTGCTGCGGTTATTTCTCTTGAGCCTCTTTGTCACAGTACCTCCTTAAACATAAGTTGCGGGTAGTAGCCAAACTTCAACCCAGCGTTCAAGACATCGTCTTTTATGATCGCGGGATGAACCATAGCTAATTCCATTTTGCCCAGTATGACGGGCAATAATTTTGATTTAATTAGTGTTCCGATAATTGGAACGAAGGGCTGTTCTGATTCTACAAACAGTTTTATTAGACTACCAACCCAACCGATCTTGTTAGAACAGTCTTCATTAACACCAGCATAAAAAGCATAAAGGCCTGAGAATTGTCTTCTTACCGCTATGCCGTTTATCATTCCCCAATCAGAATGAGATGTTTGAGCTTTACTAATATTTTCCAGCCAGTTAGATTGGATGAGAGAGACGTCGTTCAAGACCAACAAGTCGTTGTCCGTCGGTAAGTCAGTAAACGAATCAACGACGTTAATCTTCAGAGGATGCTCTGCTTCTGAAAGAGAGAATATCTTTACGTCTTCTTTATTGGAAAAGCGGATTATACTCTCAATAATGGCGGGCACATTCTTACCCATAACCAACACGTTTAACATAATATCACCACCTAATAAATAATATCATAGAAATATAAGTGGCTTAATTAGGTTCATAAAAAATCCCACCCGTTAGGGTGGGATATCGCTATATTGTTAGGCTAAACTGTGTCCATAAGCTGATTAAAATAGCTTTTGGCTTTACACTGGTCTTGATAGTGCATATCAAGCGTGGACACGTAATCAGTCAATTTATTGGCACTATCATAACCAAGATTCTCTCGATATCCCTTCTTGTCCCGCTCTTTAATCGCCTTTTTATACAGTCGATAGGCGAAGGCGCAGGCTTTAGATAACTTCTCTTCGCTTGCGTAAGCTTTTGGTATTATAACGGTAGTGCATACCGTCCGAACCTTACCTGTAAAGTCTCTCGTTTCCATTTATTTTCCTTTCGGTTTAGTTGCGGACATATAGGCTTGAAGCATCTTGCCTTCGTCGCCACGCTCGTGAAGTCTAATGTAACAAACCTCACCCTGAGAATATCCAAAAGACTTTCCGAGATTACTACCATCAACCTGAGTTCTTCCCAGTTCGAGACGGGTGTTTATTCCCTCCCCTCGAATCATCGGTTTCAGATGAGACAGAACGGCATCTATGAATTCTGGGCTCCCGTCAATTCTTACGCCGCAGGCACCATACTTTGATCCTTTTGCCTTGTAAGGAATTGCCCTCATATGACGCATAATGTCAAGATTCTCATCCAAAGACTTCCAATGATCTAGTGCTAACTGCTTGTTCCACTTAGTTTTAGTTTTCATTTCATCTCCTTTTCATCAATACTGTAACATAATTCCAGCCAAAAGTCAAGCGTTTTTGGACACAAAAATCCCACCTTATTCAACGGTATATAGTTAAAATAGGTGGGAACCCCTGACAAATCAGAGGGATTATTGGTATAACGCTTTTACGTTTCCTAAACTCGATGCTTCTACGTTGCATCCGTTTACCATCATGCCCGTCTTGGGTTCATATTCAATTCCTAAATAAGAGCCGTGCCCACTTTCCCTAGACGCTATCTGAAGGTAGCTCATGTAGTTTCCGTAGGGCAGCGGTTGGTCAGGTTCGCCTGTTACCTCTACATAACAAGCCATTCCGTAAGGACTGCCCGTATCAAACATCTTTTGCACCAACGGCTTGTCTAAAGCGAACTTGTTCCAACCCGTCTTAATGGTGAATTGTAGCGAATCTACGCTATAATAACCAGGCCCGGAGGCGGAAGGTTGATTATCCCAATTGAGGGTCGTTTCACCCCAAGTACCTAAACATGGGTATAGTCCAGCGTAATAAACCGCATAAGATGGCGCATAACCCTTGTTTATGTTTACATAAAACCAAACAAATACATTCAACACCTTAACCTTGTTTAAAAGGTTTGGTGGAATTGTATAATTAAAGTAACTTGTCTTTAGTTCAATGTTACTGAATTGCCCGTTCCAAGCAAACTTCACTTGCGAGTCTAGCGTAGTAGAAGTCCCATAGTTGGCGCTCGGACTTAACAGTGAACTATATGTATCAGCCGTGCAAGGTAGTGCCACGTACTTAACACTAAAGGCCGGGATTAACAACAATAAACACAATAAAATTATGATCTTTCGCATTTTCTCCCCCTTTAGAGAGTACCAGAACGGGTTTTAGTGAGATACCAACCCTTACGGGCGTACTGTTACGAGCAGTATTATCCAATGTAATCCCACAAGCATTTCTGGAATTTGGTCGTGCTAGAAGCGAATCTAGTACGACCGGTGTAGCTCAACTACGGTTTCCTGCACTCCCTGACTAAGCGTTCCCGTCGCAAATCAGTTGTAAACTCTTATTTTATCGGTTGTATCGGTCTGAGACCAAATCTGAGTTTCATACCATTTTGGTTCATAGGGTCGCCAAGGTGGATAATCCGGTATCGGCTCCCACGGCTTATAAGGTGACGGTTTCCAAGGCGCTGGCTCAAAAGGTTCGTAAGGTTGGGGTACCGGGTACGGCTGCGATTGATAAGGCCGTGCCTCTAGCTCCTTAAGAATCTTTTCAGACAAGTCGTTATGCCGTTTAATCTCTTCGTAGATCCCCTCAAGGATCTCTTCTATTGGTCTCATGTCTCTCCTTTAAAAATTGGCGGTTTGTCCCGACCTACAAATCGCGGCGGCGTAAGCATGGCTGCCACATCTGCGACGTGACAAAGCCTACACCAGATAGTCCTGATTTTCTCCTTGAGGTCGCAAAGCGTCCCCTCAACTATCTCCCATCTGGTAAGATATCAGTCTACGAATTCGGATAACCGAACCCTCGTGATACTCCCAGCTAAATATTTACTAATTTACGTTCAATTAAACTACAAATTCCATAAGTTATCATTGCGTGGTGATTTGGGCATAAAACAATCAGATTTTCTATCGCATTGTTTTCCCTGTTACCGTCTATATGGTGGACCTGTAAGACGCGGACACATTCATCGTAACCGCATATCTCGCATTTAAGGCCGTAATAATTGTGGGCCTTATCTCTATATGTATTGATACCCTTACCTAAGCCATAGTGGGGCGGTTGCATTTCTTCGCACCCATCGAAATCTAGACTCTGTGCCGTGTCTTTACATTTACGAGAACAAAAATATAAACCATGTCTACTACCCTTTAACCTACCCTTAGATCTTTCAAATGTTTTACCACAACAAGCACATGTCAAACTAACATTATTAATGTCGCTTTTATACTTTCCACTACAAACAACACTACAAAAATGTTTCTCGGTTTTTACATCTTTAGCTACCTTAAAAAATATATCACCGCAAGAATCGCATTTAAGTTCAAAATGATCACGTACGCGCCCATATTTATCCTTCATTCTAACTGTATTCACTTGGAACCAGACGGTCACGCTCCGTCGTTACCTGCTTGCAAAACAGGAGTCCTCCTACTAGACGATGGCCCCATATTATACTATAACAGAAGTCGCTAGCAATTCGCCAAAGAATGTAAGCCAGCATGCATTTATAGTAATTTGGGATGGCAGGGATCGCACCTGCAAGATGCCTCTTACCGACTACCTCCATATGGATGGAGATTTTCGATCATCCCGATAAACTGGGACAGGAACTACATCGAGCTTCGCGCCTTTTATTGGCGTTCCTGAAACCGTCAGGCCGGTATTCCTATTTTTGAAAATAATTCTGCACTTTCAGCAGTCCTCCAATCAACTCATAAATACATTTCTCCAGAATGAGTATTGGTGGTAATAATGGCCCATGTTGTATGTCTGGTTCATGGAAGTTACATATCAACTGTAATGTAAGCCCGACATCATTCCCAGTATTTGCGAGAACAGGATTTGAACCTGTGTACCGAGGGTATGAGCCTCGTAAGTGGCCTCTACTTTATCTCGCTATATTTTTAATTCTAATAATCCGTGGTCATATCCATTTATTATACTATAACGTTATTTTGCGTTAATTAGTCCCCTAATTCTCAATTAATACTAGGTCTACACCCGAGGAATAATAAAAACCCTTTTCCCTGATCTCATCTATGTGTTTTTGGAGCGCAGCCATTACATTGGCCGTTGTTCCTTCTAAGAAACTGGTGCCTTCACTAGCACAAATAGCTTCTAACACATCTTGTTTTACACTATAAACCTCGGCCCCAACTCGATTAGGCCTTACGATGAGTATTCTGTATTTTTCCATATCAACATCCTATCATAGTTTTTCAGAAAGTCAAGCACTTTTTTTAGTTTTCTTCTCCACAACCTTCTTGACAAATTTCGTAGCGAAGAAGAATATCAGCAGGACCGCGGATACCGCTATCATAACCCAAAACCAGATTGGTGCGCCAAAGATCAAGGGGGTTAGAATACCGCCGCACAAAATAAAGAGCGCCAGTAGGGCCGTGCCCACGATAGAGACGATCCACATAGTCTTTGATAGTTTATTTTTTATCATTTTTATCACCATTGACTCCGAATCTCTTCTTGATGATTTTTGAGATGAGTAAACCGATGTTTAGCCCACTCAATATTGCGCCGCCCAAAATCAGGGTCCAAAACCATGCTGGTGCTCCCCAAAATGAAGGGATAACCGCACTCTCTATAACAGTATCTATAGTCAATAAAACGACGGAAACAACCGTGATAACCCAAGACCAAATATCTATAGCTCTGAGCCTCTGGTGTTTATCTCGTTCATAATTCAAGATCTCAACTTTTTTGTCTAGTTCGGCGATCTTAAATTCTAGGCTGTTAAACCTCGTCTCGTTCCGCTCGTCCAATTCCTTCATGCTTGTCTCGTGCCGGTCGTTGTAGTCCTTCATCATATCTTTTATTTCTTTGATTCCGATATTTAGGTTCTTGACCTGCTCGCAGACTGTAGCTATGATTGCTACCTGTTTTTCGTGCACTGAGCACGTGTCAGTCGTTCTACGCACTGCTTTTTTCTTAGGTTCTTCTGTCATATTATTCCAGCCTCATGTAATTTAGTTTGATATTTACACCAACTGCAAGTCGGTGTTTTAGGAGGTAGAGGTCCTTCTAAGACGTCTAGGACCTCGTCAATAAGATCAACAAAAGAGTTATCATCTCTGCCTAAATCAATCCATGTCGTCTTGCCCTTATAATCACTGTCTAAGTTGTTGTCCACTTCAAAAGTTGCTGGCTCGTACGCTAGTATACCCATAAGAGACACAGGCTCCAAATGAAGACTGCCCTCTTCCGGGTGTTCTAATGCGTAGGTATATGCGCTCAACTGCTTGTGGTACAGATCGGTATGCTCTGCGTCAGGGACGGAAGTCTTGAAGTCAATAACACCGTAAGATCCGTCCTCGATTGTTATAATGCTGTCAACCATTCCACTGATAACACACTGTCTTAAGTGAGTGCCTATTTGTATTGGCTGAGAAACGACTTTGTAGTCGTGATAACCTACAACACCTTGCGGTAAGAACGGTGAGATGTCCTTCAGGTCTTTCCCTGTAAAGAATTCCTTCGTATTCTTGTCGATGTCGTTGAATATCGCCGGCATCTGCATCCCAGATGGCGGGATCTTCTTGACGTACTTCAGCCAAAAACATCTATGGCATGTTCCCCACAAGAACGTCAGATCTGAGGGGCTAATGCGCCAGATTTCGTCGGGTGCTGCATTAAGAAAATGTGTTAAGCTACCCATTACACCGGAGTTATTGTGATGTTAAACTGATATGGTATTTGTGCCACTAGGGTGGCTAACGCTGTAATATCTTTCATTCCTATTGGATTTTCGGCCTGTAACTGAATCTCAACTATAGTTCTTTCTGCCTTATCAACAAACACGTCCAAGTGAAAGTCTTCATAATTATCCGCTGATGCACACTCAACTTCGTATATGAATCCATCAGGCAGTTCATTATCAGGAAGCGCACTTATACTTGTTACAGGTATCTTACTTCCTATAAATTGCTCCACCTTTGGTTCTAGCTCAAGCGCGGAGCCTCTTTTAAAATTCTCAGCATTCAGTTTTTTACGTCCAAAGTACGTCATTTTGTCTCCCTAAAGTTGATGTTTATTGTAAATTAATTCTGTCCAAAGACTACTGAGTTGCGTAATCGTCCCTTCGTCTTCTTTACCCAAGTAGTTCTTAGTGATCAGCTCGTAATACTCCGGATACTCGGTCTTGATGTCCAAGACCCATTCCTTATTCTTGTAGTCTTCTGATGCGAGAGCGTCGTCGGCGATATTGAAATACATTGACGATGTCCCTATAATGTCGTCGGAAAGGCTTACTACTTCCGGAGGGTACTCACCGATCTCCGTTTCAACCTTTTCCTGCACTTTTGCCGTCTGTCTTTCCATCGGCGGCAACTGATCTACTATTGGAATGAATTCTTGATCCGGTGTTTCATCTATAAGTTCATTGATCAATTCTTTTTTTCCACACAAATTAATCTCTTGTACTAGTACAATCTGTCTTGACACGTATTCTCCTATTTTAATGAAGATTTTTTAACAACAAAATCAGCGCTAATGTCTTCTGTATTCGCCATTAGTTCGTCTCTGAACTGTTTCCAAAAAACTTCCTTGTGCATTGGAAGTGAAGCCTCACCATTTTTTTCCGCTAAGTCTTCCATATCAACTAATTCATAGCCACACGCTTGAGTTAATTTTATATAATCTCTTCTTGGCATTCGTGTGTGATATGATGTTGTATATACCCAATATTCGTAACCGTTCTTTATGGCGTCCGTTCGTAAAACATTATTAATACGATCAATTTGTTCGTTACTTATATATGCATTCTTGTTTGATAAAAAGTCGGTTAACTTACTCACGATATCTCTCCTTGCTATTAAAGACGGGTTCTTGTAATCAGATATCTCTTTATCTGCTGCCTCTTGCGGTGGAGTCGCTTCATCAATATAGCGCTCTATCACGTTGAAGTACAGATCTCCGTATTTGTCCCTGATTTCGTCAAAGTACTGGCCTAAGCAGTGTTCAAATTCACTAGCATAGTCCTCAAAAGCTGCAAAGTCGGCGTTTTTAAAGTATTTCATCTCGGCGTGCGCTGAAAGTGTTTCCTACAGGTTTTCCAATATCCGATGATGTATCCTGATAATCTTTTACGGTTAAGTTCCCAAATTTGTCTCTCATGTCCTCGTTGTAGTCGTCGATAGCTTTTTCAACGGCCTCTTTTACTGAGTTACAGTTCTGCCAGTAGCGCTCGACGAGTGCGTCCCAATCATCAATGCCTTCCTCACATAAGGTTAGGTAGTCCATGTATTCACCGGGATTCTCTTCGTGAGATTCGTCTTCAAGACCGTCTTCGAACTGTTGTTGGAATTCTTCAAGGCTCATGGTCTCAACTAAATTTGCATGTAGTCTTCGGCGAGAAGCCGCTACTGACGTAGTCGCTTGAAGTTGTATACCCAACTTGTTCTTAAATTCGTTTGGGCTAGTAACCATAAAAGTCTCACCGTTGATCGTGCAGCTTAGTGTGTTCATCGCGTCTGTGGACGGTGTAAAGGTTACATTCACGGTCTTTCCACTCTTGTCACTCATTGTAAGTTGGTTATCTCCGGTTCTGCGAACAGAGTATCCATTAGCTGTTCCAACTTCTTGAACTGCGTTGTAGTAGTCCTGAAGCTGACCAGTATAAGCGTTCTTTCTCCCTTTAGCGTCTAGAAAAAAATCAGCCCTCGACGCGTTAGCGTTTGCCGGCTTTTCACCGGTAGGTGACTCTGCTGGCGGTGCGGGTGCTACGGGAGCCTCTGGTGCTGGCTGTGCAATCTCCGTAGTGTTAACTGCGGGTGAGATCGAGACGCCTTGACCTACGCCAAGCTTTTGTTGGAAGTCGTTTGACAGATTAAGGATCGCACTTTGTAGTCCCGAAAGTTGAGACACGAAGTTAGCCTTCTCTGTATCATCTAAGGTCCAGTTTGTCTCTAAGGCTTTTGCCTTAAGCTCCATCAACGAACCGAATGTCGCATTAATTGCGTCAAACATGTCGAAGATGTCCTTTTCCTTCACCATGGTCGGACTTGAGTCTTCAGGTTTTGGCGCTTCACCTTCTGCGGCGCTTAAGAGACCGGCTCTGTACATAGCCTTTGTCTTCATAACTTTGTTGTTAAAATCATTGTGATTCATTTTCTCTCCTTGTTATGTTGCTCTGATTAAATTTACGAGTTGGTTAAAATCGTCTTCTAGTTTATTATAGTAGTGAAACAGATCGTCCTGATCGCCGTATCGTTTATTTTCGTCTAAACCGGAGCTCATTATTATATCTTCACACAGTTTAATTGGTAGGTCCTTAATAAAATTTCCCAAATCCTCCAAAAACGCAGAATCAATAGCATTTGCACCCTTAAAGGGCATACCTGAAAATTTTTTTATTCCGACGTCTTGCAACCAATCAAAGACATCGGTGAATGCTGCTTGAGCCTCGGTTTTAAACCTTGAATAAGCAGATGAGCTCATCAGCCCCACTATCGTGGCGTTCCAGTTATATATGTCGTACAGCTTATCTTTAATTATGTTTTCATACTTAGCGTCGTCCAGATAAGGCGCCGCCTTAAGTCTACGGGAAGCGAAAAGATCTCGCAACCCCAACTCTTTACATATTTGATCATAGTTATTCATCCAAGCCGCCAGTAGTGTGCTGCAGAGTCTTTCGTCATAACCAAATTCATCTTCAATGTACACGGCTGCACCAAACATATTAGTTACGCCACTTTTCCGCAAGTCTTCTAGAAAACGATATACTTCTTTAACGTCGTCTTCGCTTATACCCGGAATAGAATAAGGATCTGTCGCCGCCTGTAGTTTTGCAAATTTAAAATATTTCATGTGTCTCCTTTACCATTGTATGATTGAAAATTGACGTCTATCTACTGGAAAACCTTCTAGTTCACTTGGATATACTGTTCCCATTTGGATTCTACTCAGATCGAACCTTGACGTTTTAGTGCGGTACTTAAATTTCGTACAAAGAGGTCTTCCCCAGTCGGATCTTTGCGGGTCTATTATCTTTTCTACATTGGGATCGTTATACCAGCGGTAGTAGATGTTTTGCGCTTTATTAGAAGTTGTTCCGTCAGAATCAGAGCCCATCCAACTACCGAGCTCAAAAGTGACGTAATCAAGGACGATGTTATACAGTAAGGCTCCGTAATTATCCAACCCTACTCCGTGTTCAACAGACCAACACTCACCAGCTTCGTAATCATAAAGATCTATGTCCGCGGCTAGTTTGAATACCTTTCTCGAACTTACAAACTCATAAAGTGCAAAATAGCAACGTTTACCCTCTCTATACAGTAAGACCCTTTTTTATCGTCAAAAGGTTCCATGGATGACTCTAAAAGGAATTGGAATAGACTCATATCTTATCTTTGAGATCCTCAGGAAGTTCTTCTAGTTTTCTAAGAGTAACTCCACTGTCGTTTGTCCAAGATTTTTTGCCGCACGTCATACAGCCGGCTGCTCTTATTTTATCTTTTGCGTCGTAGAGGTAACCCCACTCAATTTTGTCGCTGCCGCAATAAGGGCAATGTCCTAGTTTGTTTTCACGTTCTTTCATTATGCCACCATCTTATGCTCTATAAATTTAATTGGATTATAAACGTAACAGTCGGTGTTAAGCCCCCACTGGTGCATCATTTCTCGCCCAAACTGATCATATGGTCTGTGAGCCTTACTGTAGCGCATGAAGTATAATGCGGCTTCTTCTTTACTAATGCGCGTGTAGTCCCATAAATCATAGTTACTTAAAAACCCGCTATGTAAATGAACACCCGCTTTAAGTGGATAAAGTTTACCTATCTTTTGGCCCTCTTTAACATCGTAAATTCCAGAAACTCTTGTAATGTGTTGATACACATTAATGAAAGGCTTGTCGTCGAGGTAAGACTTTACAACTGCGTACTGCCCCATACTTCCAGTGCCTTTAGCGATAACTTCGCCATCCGCAATAGAGTATACATCTAAGAGCGCCCCACCTTTTGAAGGAATGTCGATGGCGCCATGCCAAGTACCATCTTCAATTCCGTCTAAATACGATGGAAAGTCTTGCGGATCGTACTTCTTCTTCCAAACCGCCAGCATTGTTACGCCGGGAATCAACTGACTGTTGGGGCCTAAACCGTATTTATCGTGTTTACCGCGGAAGCAATCTAGGTTGTATACAAGACCCGAGTGGGTGTTTGTTGTTAGGCTCAAATCTAATGGATATCTCAATTGTAACACTCCTCTATGTTTAAATAATTAGTTTCTAGTAAATAATAGGCGCAAGAAAGACTTTATAGGTGGTGCCGTTGTCTTCAGTACCGTCAACCTTGTAGCCCAAGAAATGATTCGCAGCCTGATCTATAATGTTTACCGCACCAGAATCGAATGCGCCTCTAACGGCCACGCGCACTTTACCACCATATAGTCCGTCCTTAGTACCAATATCGATGATGTCTATTCCCTTACCACGTAGATCTTCTTCTAGCTCATAAAGCTTATCCTCTTCAAGGCTCGCATCTAACTCACCTTTGTCTGCTAGTATTGGCGGATAAGGAGCGCTATTCATAAACTCGTCTAACGCATCATAGATTTCAAGCAATATAGATTCAGGATTTCCGTTAACCGCGACACGCTTCTTGATGAAGTTTAACACCTCGGCCGCACTATTTAAAGACGCGTCCACATTCTCATTTAGGAAGTTAGTTAGATTACTCATTATTGTCCATCCGCAAGTAAAATTTCTGGGCTATTAATATATTCCCCTAGTACACTTCTAAGACCTTCTTCGCTCACAAGCCTTTTAAAGGTCGCGTGTTTAACTGCTTCTATGAGTGCAAATTGATCGTCTCTATCAAGAACAGTTTTATCTGAGAAAACCAAGATCTCATCGATATATTCAGGAAGGTACTCAATGACGTCACCGATCAATCCGTTGATAAAGTCGTTAACGATCTTTTCCCCTGCCATAGTAGAACCTTCAATGTCACTAGGGTCTTCTTCGGTGGTGTACTTCTTATACAACCCTTCTAGCACGCCTTCGGCGGCATCAAAGCGACCTGCGTTCTTAAAATATTTCATTCTCTACTCCTTGTTTGACTGTAAAAGTAAAATCCAAACATTCCTTCTTGTTTAAAAGTAGCCAGATCGTGAATCAGGTCTGTTGCCTTCCCCACCAAGTCGGCTCTGCCTTCTAAAGAAAGGCTTCCTGCATATCCCAGTCTTCGCCCCGGAAGACTCGGCGAATACGATCCTAACGGATCGCACGATGTCACGATGTTGACGTTACCCTTCCACGCAAAGTAGTATCTACTGCGGTTGCTAAAGCGGCTTACCACAAGTTCCGGTTCCGGTTTTGCACCGATAAGACCGAGAAACTCCTTAAATTTGTCACCAAAATCAACGTCTTCTAAAACCCACTGCCTATATCCGTTCATCCTAGCTTCAGTTCCATGAACTTCTGGTGAGTCTCAATGTTTTCGTCACTCACGAAGTCTGGGTATTCAACATACATATAAGGGAACTCTGGCACTTTCAGAATGGCTGCGCGATCCTCTTCTGAGAGGACCACCCCAATGGGCTGTTCGCTTGAGTCTATGATTTTGTTGCCGAGTATAATCTTCACTAAAACCTCAATCCTATTCCGATTTTAAACTCGAAATCAGCAGGCTTGTTTTGTGTAGCAGGTGTAAACTCTATCCCAGCGCCCGATTGTAGCCAACTGAACAACTCCTTACCTATGATTCCGGTATGGTTGTTATTTGTGCCGTAATAGTACTCTGCAAACCACTTGGCAACATAAGGCTTTGGCTTCTCTGGAATCTTAACCGCTTCTTCAACTGAGATGATAAGGTCTGGTATATATGGTTGACCATTCTCGTCGTACACCTTTTGATAGTTTCCGTCTTTATCCGCAATAGCTACTTTAGGATCGGCAGAAGCGATTAAAAGCTTCCCGTCTTTGCCAAACGACCAAAAGATCTTTGCGGACTCGCTAGCCTTAAACCAGAATTCACCAGTACCGTCAGGATGAAGAATTAAAGTAACACCACCCCTGCGTTCACTGTTGAAGTACTTGTCGTCTCCCACTATAACCGGAGGCTTAGGGGGTTCGTGAACCTCAATGTACTTAATCTTTGTAACGATAACTTCTTTGACAGAGTCTTTTGCCAATTGAAGTTCCTTTTCTAATTCGGCAATTCGTTTAGCGTTTTGTTCTAATGTGATCTGATATCCCACTATAACACCGTTATCGTACGGTTCTTGGTGCATCGGCGGGAACAAAACATCATGAAGCCAAAAGACACTCAACGCCGCAATACCAAGAATGAGAACTCCTGTGTAAATCAAAACACCCTTAAGTGATACTTTCATCTAATATCCCCTTCTCCTCTTGCATTTAAATCGTCAATGTATTCTTGCAATTTACCAATAAGCGCCGCCAATATTGAGGCTTCAAACCTTTTATATTTAGTATCTTCACCAGAAGCTTGTTGTAATTCATGGATTAATGGGTTTAACTTTGATATTAGTGCTCTTAAGGCGAGGGATTTTTGTGGATTAGTTAAATCCTTATTACTAACATCCATCAATCTTGTTATATAGTCATCTACACTAATTGCTGCGTTTAAATTTAAATTCTTAAAATATTTCATTTTACTTGCTTTAATATCACTACCCGCCTCTTGCTCGCACTCATCCATTATTTTAAGAAACATCATTGCCCATTCCCTGATTTGTGCCGCCTTGGCCCCGGTATATGATTTAGCTAATGTTTCTGTTTTACTTTTCAATAAATCCCATTTGTTCATATTATCTCCTTATACTGATTTTAGTAAATGTTCTGCGACCCTTTTAAAGGCCTCGTCCAAAGACTGCTTGAACTGATCTCGTTCTATCTCACTGATCGTTTTGTAGTCGTCCTCCGAATAGCCTGCGTCCTGAATCGCATCTAAAAAGATCTCTTCAGGATCGGCACCGAACTCAACCTTAAAGGCTTGTGCGCCGTACGTCTTTACCGTACTCAAAAACCTAGCCCGCATTGAGTCGTCGTTGTAGTAGAACTGATCTCCGTCCAGCTCACTGATTAAGTATTGCTCTGCCCAAGCATCGTAGTTAAATGTGCTGTCGTCAACCTCGTATTTGATCTCTGCTTTATCATCTAACATACTGCGCGCCACCAGTCTTAAAGCCTCTGAGACCTCGTGGCTTAATTCTGCAAAGCGGTCGTCGCCGTTGAGAATCTCAATGTAGTCGGTAGCAAAGATGTCGTTAGTTATCGTCGCTAAGGCGCCATGAGTCATAGACTCTATGGTGGCGTTTTCTGACGTTTCGCAAACGTACCTCAGTCCGCTTTGTGCTATTCCGATTAGGTCAGCAGAGTCGTAGCCCTCTTTCGGGTTGCATACCTCTATCGCCCATGGAATGAAGGCGAAGCGGTTTTGCGTCATATTTTCAGTGCTAAATTCCCACATTTAACGTTTACTCGTCTCGTTAAGACGTTCTACATCTTGTTGTAAGAGACTAATTAAGTCATTAATCTCTTTTACGAGATCAGGTATCTGATCTTTCAAATCAGACCCCATAACCGTATTTATTAATTTGCTTGGGTGAAATTCTTCGAAAGCGTTACTCAGCACGTTTAGCAAATAGCCACTCTGCGACGCGTTTAAGTTCTTAAAGTATTTCATAAATCGCTCTCTTTCATATTTTCTATTGCCGTAAAAGCCTCAACGGCCCATACATCAAGTTGTTGCCGCGTTATGCCGTACACGCTACAAAAAGCGTTAATGACACTAGCAATATCTGATTCGGCGTCAACGGTACTCATATCATTCTCAACAAATTTATCAACCGCGATAAGCTCTGACTTTCTAGAATCAAATAGCTCGGATAAAAAATTATCAATTTCGTTCGAATCTGGGAACACACCATATATAGATTCATACAGATTATCAAATTTTAAATCGGATGCCGGGGCGCCGTTTTCTAACCATTCTTCCTTGTTCCACGGTTTTAGCCCGGAATCTCTAAGCCCCTCTTTTAACATCTCATACATTCGTATAGCAACGTCGGATGAGAATGCTTGTGATGCGTTTAGGGAATGTCTCGAAGCCTTTAAGTCCGTCTGACTGTCCAACAGGCTTACTGCCGCGTCAAAAGCGTCCATAATTCCTTTAGCGTCTGAACCCGCACCCTTAGTCTCGGCTACCAGATCATTGGTCTTAAGGTCGTATACTTCCATCTTGATTCCCATTTTTGTGAAAAGAACCGTAACAGAGAACATTCTGTCGTTGTAGGTTAAACCGAAACTGAATTCGGGAGGATTGTTCGCGGTTAAACGTCCGTCCTCTATGTCCAGACCCTCATACGGAAGGCCGAGTATGTCCAGATACTCCTTGAACATCTTAACTGCGTTTTCTTTTTCTGCTTCTAGGGGTATATTTTTAAAGTATTTCATGCCACTCTCCTGTATAAAACGTCTTCTGTTATTAAGTCTTCTAAAGTGCTCAAGAACTGCGCCATGTCGTTATCGTCGAAATTTCCCAATAAACGAATGACGGCGTCTCTATAATTCATTTTAAAGGTTGGGTCGTTCAGGTTAACTTTGTAACTGTCGATAAAGTCTTCTTCCATTCCCTTGTAACCGGTTAACTGATTGTTAACGTCTTGTATCAGACTGGTGTACAGACCGTTACCGATCTCGTTCGTCTCAAGGGCCAACAGAAATTCGTCGGCGAAGTTAATATCAGGGATTCGCTCGGAGACTATACTTGCGTAAGTTTCTTGAATCATGTTCTTAATCTCACCAAGTATGTCGGCCGTTAGTGTAGGCGCGGTTATTTCAAAGCCCACACCCTCCTTAACTGCGATGTCGTAACTCTCGTCAGTCAGTAACTCGATCTCGCTAGCCGCTGATCGGGAAAGATCTCTCAACTCATTATCCAGTAAGACTACCAGTTTCCCGTTTCTCAACTGATACGAGTTCCCAAGATCCACAACGATATTAGCGCTACGCGCCGCTGTTAGTTGATCTCCGAATAAGTACTGCTTTACGGCACGCACTAACTCAAGGCACTGATTGTAGTAGGCCGAAAATCGCTGACTCTGTTTCAGTGACGTCCCGAACTTGCCATCTGGGTCAAGAACGAGCGGCATCGTATTGTAGTAAATGTCGTTAGCGAAGTGAACTTCGTCGGAGTCCGCCTCTATAGTCCGCTTCTCTAACTCGAGTGTCTTGTCAATAAACTTTTCTAAGTCTAGATACGGAGACACGATCTTAGCCAGTTCGATGCGGAACCTTACTACGGCGTTATTTAGAACTTGGTCGTCCATTTCCCACCTCATCCCAAAATATTTGAGCTTGATTAGAAATCTCAGCACAAAGTCTGTCAGATGTTATTTCGTCGGTCGAGTCGTAGAGATTAAGGTAGTCTGTGATCAACCCGTCGATGTTCTTTTTCCCACCGTACTTCGCTTCGGCAATCTCTTGAAGTAGCACGTGTGGCTTGTCAACTACGGTACCGATGAATGATAGCATCAGTTCAAACTCCTCTTCGGAGAATTCTTGCTTCCACAGGTCTAGTATGTCTTGGGCTATGGTTTTAATCATTAATGTCCTTGTTGTGCGTGATACGCTTTTAGCGCGTCCTTCGCTTTTTCTTTAGAGTCATATACTGCTGGCCAAAGCTTACCAGTCTTGTGGGATTTAACTCTCCAATCCTCGCCTCGTTTAACGACCATGTGTTTCTTAGCGTCTAGGTCTCGGCGAGAAGCATTGGTGTTTTGCTTTTCATGCCTTAGGGCTAACTCACTATGAATAATGGGTTCTAGCCTATCCATTTCATATTTACAATCATCGAATGCTCTGGCAAACGATTCTAGATCACCGTCCTCTAAAATATTAGGAGCTTGAATGTGAGAAAGAATATCTGTTAGCTTAATTAGCAAACTAAAGGTTTCATTAGTAATAGATGATGCATTCAATCTGGTATGATTACCAAAGTATCTCATTTTACCCTCCTATATGCTGCTGTGGTACTCATCCGCCCCCACCTTTGTATTTGGAAGCCCAATATTAGGGACTTCTAATGCAAGATTTATTAAAGCCTCAATCCATCTTGCTGCTTCTGGGTTTGTGTCCTTGAAGTGGCTATAAAGTGTGTCAAGCTTTCCGTTCTCAGAAAGTCCTTGAACTCCCCAAATAATAGCCCTGAGCTGTTTCTCTGGAGTGTCATCTATACCTTCTCTATCAGTGAGATAATCCTCCATTGGATCTCCGGCGTTTAAAAATTGTGTTAATTTTCCCATTATTCCTCCTGTAAAAACATATTGTATAATTCTTCTATTGCGCTAGCCATGATACCCATGTTATACTCATTGGTTTCGTCGCTGTTAAGTGCTATACCTACCGAGGCGTTGAACAACTTGTCACCCGTGATGTAGATGTTAAAGTCGCCCTGCACGTCGTCGATAGCGCCCCAAAAGTCGTATTCCACCTGCACCTTAAGGCTACTTTGCTCACAAGCTTTAGTTAGGCTCGCCAGTCTATCCCTAAATCTCGAAGGTGGTATTTCGGGTACCACGAAACACGGCACTTCCCATAAATACTGAAGTTCGTTTTCCTTAGCATCGGTTGTAGCTGTCTTGCCGTCTAAAAGATCACGGAACTTTCTATTTAAAATGATCTCGATCTCAGGATTCAAGTCCTGAAGACACGTAGTCTTTGTTTCATTATCCCACATCATTTTCCTCCTTTTGTTCTTCTTTTATCCATCTTTTGTTATTTATGACAGCCCCAATTTGAGCTCGCGCAACGCTAAATATTTTAGCGAGAGTTCTTTGGCTAAAACATCCGGTGGAATACATTTTACGGATTAAATCTGCAACTTCTATTGTTAACTTAGCGCGGTAATGCTGTTCTCCATGAGACTTATTCCCTCTACCTTTATTATACATATCTCGCTGATTATCATTATTTGTGCCCAAAAACAGGTGTTCCGGATTCACGCAGGACGGGTTATCACAATGATGACAAACAAACATTCCTTCTGGAATTTCTCCGTTAGCTATCATCCAAGAAACACGATGTGGTTTTTCTACCTTACCATTATATCCAATCCTACCGTATCCTTTACCGTCTTTGTAACCAGTCCAAATCCAACAACTATCAGTTTTATGCACTTTTTCCCACAACCTTTCATCTATGGGTCTATACATACCATTATTATACCCTTTTCCGTTATGTCCACTGATGTATTTTGGTTCGGTGTATTTATGCCAAGATTTCCATCTAATACTCTCACCACAACCACACATGCAAATACTCATTTTACCACCTATCCAGCATCATTAGGTTTAGAATCGCAGTTAGGCATTATTTTGTTTTTCTCTATACCACTAAACTTAGAGGCACTTTTTCCGCCCACATATATACCAGCCACGAAAGTGATCCCCGTGATTGTTGTTTCTATATAATCCCCCACACCAAATAGAATAACCGACAGTAACCCCAGTGAAAAGATAAAGAGGATACTGAAAGCGGCCACGATAAAGCGAGAGGATTTAAACATAGTATCACCAAGCTCCAAAGGGATCGTCTCTAATAGGATCCACTATATCGGTTATAATGCACGTCCAAGTGCCTTTTGGATTTTCTTCAAAATCTGCTATTCTATAATCTGTTCCCTTTATTCCTTTTGTTATTCTTTTTATTATTTCGTTAGTAGAAGAATCTACTGAACATTGCACTGTTAATTTATAACCATTCTCGTCATTTTGCAAATTCACTGTAAAAACACTACCCAACGATTCTTGGATCCTATTTTTAATATCATCAGAGGTAATATTATGTTTATGAAAACCAAAAAAAGCGTTAAGCTGATACTCAGCCTTATACTTTAATACTTTCTTTTTCTGATATGCGTTCATATTATCTCCTTAGAAGTGGGATGTTATCTTGAATAGTGGTTTATTAGATCCTGCCGGTCCCGCCCCTAACGTTCCTCTCCCTAACTCAAACAGTTTTTGGAGTTCAAAAATTAGGCCACTAAGATCGGTGATGCGAATATCACCAGAGATTTTTTTAAGGATCTCTTTTATTTGAATGTCGGTGTCTGGCTGTTCAAAGTACGCATTCTTTAAATACTTCATACGTGAAATCCCTTCTCTGGTGAAAATTTATGTAGATTAAATGGTATAGGAACGATCTCTGAATCCTCCAACACCCATCCGCTCAGCGACTCGCCTTTTGAGACTAGGTAGTTGTCACTCACTTGCTCGTAAGGAACTGCCATCATCTTATCTACTGTGTACCAATCGGCATCCAAAATCTGTTCAACAGCGTCATAGAATTCTTGCTCCTCTTTGTCGAATTTAACACTCCCAATAGAGTCTAGGTATTGTTGCGCAAGGTCTACATCGTCGAGAGATGGAAGAAGGACTAAGTCTGAAATGTTCATTAAAAGTCTGAAGTCCAACTATCACTAATACTTATATCTTTAATCGTTACGCCGGGAGTAAACGACTCCGATTTCACCGATTGGATAAGTCTCCTAAGTTGTTCTAATATCTTATTTATGTCCGCCACGCTTACGCGATTTTTCTCTCTTTTATAAGACGTATCATATTCTATGTCAATATATAGATCACAGAACACCGTTCCGTTTACTACATTTTCTTTCTCCGCTTCTAGTTTTTTACCAAAGTATTTCATTTTTCTCCTAATCTACGTTGAAGTATTTCATACAAGTAGCGAGAAGTTCGTCATAATCTCCCGCCGTGGCTTCATTCATAAATTCGTCTATCTGCTCTTTAGACCAGCCCGCTTTGCGCGCTGCTCTCTGCGCAAGACCCAGTACGTTAAAAGCGTTGCCGTCTTGGTCTACTAAGGTTAGAGGTGGTTTATCGGTCGGAATCGCTGCATCTAATTTTTCACGCGAAGCTGCAATCTGGTCTGGTTCTAATACGATTGTCCATCCATCATACCCTTCGCCATGAACAATATTAATACAGTGATATCCAAACCCCAATAAAACACTGTCAACCCTGTTAACTGGATTAAGTATTGTTGGGTCAAGAGCTTCAGTTCCTTCTGGTTCATAAGGGTCTAAAACATCAATTAGTAAACCTCCGGACTCGTCTTCCCTTACTTGGCCCACATGCCAGCCATCCCGATTTAAGACGTCGGTAATTCGTTGTTTGATATCTCCTGCAGCCTCGAGCTTCTGTTTGGATGCACTTAAACTCTCATCTGGTCCTATAAGGATCTTCCACCCGCGCGCATCCGGTTCAATGTCTATAACCCCTTGACCGAATGGGCCGAGTTTTTCGTCTAACCCTGATTCTAAACCAACGATCTCGTCGTCGTCGGCATAGTCGAAACCGCTCTTGCCGCCTTCGTTGATTATCATTCCGAACTTACCAGAGTTGGGGAAAATTTGTTCCCACACTACCCTGTATCCAAGACCCTCAACGTAATCTTTTGCTACGTTTTCTGGATGGTCTAAAAGAGCGGCTTGGAGTTTACCGCGAGATGCGTTTTTAAAATATTTCATGGTTTCCCCTTTATTTGCTGTTAATTTATGTACTATTGATATTGTAAAGTCGCTGAAGATCCCTTCATCATCGGTGGTAACTACGTTTTCTACGTAGTAGCCTTTACCCATAATGTTTAGGGCTTTCTGAACCTCTTGTTTTACCCGGTCTGCGTGCCAAGCCGTATGGCAGCGCACGTTAAATAGACTGCCTTGAGTCGTCTCTGTGACGCTGTCCACGTTTATGCCGTTGAGCGCGAGTGCATTTGATATCTCGGTCGTCACTCCACCTTCTCCGATGAGAAAGTTAAAAAGCTTATTAGTTAGACTTGCTTTCAATGACTCTCCTTCCAGTGAGATCTTGTCAATCTCTTGCTGAAGCTCTCCTAAAATCTTTGTCAGAGAAACATTAAGCTTATCGTTCAGTTCTTTTCTGCCGTCAAAATCGAAAGAATCGTCGTCGTAGAATAGGTCGTTTGGTTTGATGTAGTCTATACTGCCTATAACCCGACACATCATTGTATCAAAGGTGTTGTTTTCGTTCTCCGGCCGATAGAAACAGACGTCTACGTCAACCCATGCACTTTCGTCTTCGTAAGTTATGGGAAAACGAGAGGAGATACCGTAGTCAAATTCGCCCTCTATGGCAAAAAAGTCCGGCGAAACTCCATCAGAAATGATGCCACAATGCTTTAGGAATTCTCGCGTAAGGGCTAGGTACTGATCTCTCTCAACATCAACTACTTTACTTTCGGCCATTTAGCTTGTCGTCCATACTATAGGCGTCGCCGCCGGTTTCGGTGACAAAGTCCTTGTCGTCAATCTGGTCTATGTCGTTAAACTTCTCATAGTTCTCAGAGTCGTCGGTGTTGGGCAGTTCGTTATCGTAGTCGTCCACGAACATCTTCAGTTTCGCATTAGCGGAACCGTCGTTGTCTGAGACTAACTCGTCCATTGTGGTTGCGAGATTCTCAATCGCGTAGTCCAACCCGGCAATGACACTGTTAAGAACATCTTCTTGATCCGTGCCACTAAAGACGGAAAGACCGTCAATGAGCTGATTTTGAAGGCTCGTCAATAAGTCGTATTTGTCACCCAAGTCGTAGCCGATCTGATCAAGTTGCTGATAGATGCTGCGGATCTTGGTTGAAGTGTTCTTAAGACTCATGTCCTCTGCTTGGGCATGAAGCATTTGCCAAAATTTATTGTTCATTATTCTCCTTTTTATGCGTGATAAAAACCATCTTCTACGGAAAATCTCTTAAGAGGTTGGTCAATTTTATATATCTCACCATTATCTGAAAACTTCTGTAGTTCTTCGGGTTCAAAATGCTCATATATGTCTGCCCAATCTGAATTTAACAAACCTATATTATCAGTGTAAGGTGTGAACAATTCCCCTGAATTTCCGAATTCATACCAATCTTGCTGCATAATTGCTTCAATATCTTTTTTAACTTCTTCGGTGGTAAAATTAGAGCCTACAAAATCCGGTATCCAAACCAACTTACCTGTATCAACAGGGTCTCCATTTTGATCTACATATTTACCGATTTCGGCTTCTAACTTATTCTTTGATGCGTTTCCCATCGGGTAATTCTCTATTTCATCTTCTGGGGAATTTTCCACGATCTGTCTGATTTGTTCGTCGCTAAAGAAACCGTCTATAACGCCATCGGTTACATCGTCGAACATTTTTAAAAACTGTTCCTCAAATTCGGGTGCGTTGTAAAACCGAATAACGTATTCCGGAAACGTTTCTTCACCGACCGGACCGTTGACCGTGATTTGTCCGTTAGAGATGTTGGTAATCTCCGAGTAGTCGCTAGGGCTGGCTGGACTTGACACCATATTCCCAACCTCGTACTGGCTAGGCTCGGTTTGCCAATCTATTGCAGCCTGAAGCTTAGACGCACTAATGTTTGTGCCGTTAATCAGATTAGAAACGATTTCCTTAACCTTATCGGCATTTTTTATGTATTGCATAGTATCTCCTTATTCAATGTAGTCTTCGCGCGCTTCATGCCCGTCGAAGTCGTCGGGCAGGTACTGAAGAGCCTCTTCTAAAATGTAGTTCCTGTTAACATACTCAAAGTAGCTAACTGCGTCTAGCCTACTTATATCTTCGTCGTCGTTCATTTTGCTAAAATTTTCTCAAAGGTAGCTGTGCCGGGGATAGAGCAATCAATGTCGTCAAGCACACTCTTAAACCGTTTATTGCCCGCATTAACTTGCTGCCACGCAAACTCTTCCTCGAGCTCGCCGATCTTAGCAATAAGACTTGTTGCCTGAAAACCTATCGTTCCGTAAGTCTGAACGACGTAGGTTCTTATCTTTTTAGCAATAGACCCAAAGGTCAGAATTGTAATCACATATAGCCACGCTTCTACATCAGGACTTGCCGCTATACTCGCTGCGTCGATGTCCTCATAGGGAACGTTGATTTTCGTATTCTTTCGTAAATATGAAATTATATCTGCGATTGATACGCCCCATCTTTGGGCGATGTCAAGCTTTGATTTAAGTAACTTAACATCTTGATTCGTAAATTTATCTGCCATATTAATCCTCCTGATACGATTGTATAATAGTTGTTATTTGCACTAATTAGTCTTTCTTTTTTTTCGCTCTGTTACTTCGGCTTTTACAAACTCGCAGGCGTATCCGCGCTCAATAAGCTCTTGCATAATCGCATTTCGTTCGTCTTCGGCAGGGCAAGTTACCATGAATTTATACGAAGCTTCATCGGTCGCTTGTTCGTTGTTGGCGCGATTCATTCGGTCCTGCTCTTCTTGTAGGGCTTTCTTCATCTCGTCTTCCGAATACTGCCAGCTGAGGTCAATTCCGTCAAGCACGTCTTGCGCTAAGACTTCGGCGTCGAGATCATAGTCCAGTTCACTAACCCGGTTATCGGCGTAGACTAATGAACGAGCCTTTCCACCTACGTCATCCTCTAGATTAAGGTCGGTCCTCTTTACTATCACTAGTTCGTGACCGTCAGTTTCTACGACCCTTACCTTAAGACCCATCTCGTTCGCTTTTTGCGCCGTCTTGTTTCCACAGAGGACTTCGTTGTTAACGTCTACCACAATACTTCTACCAGCACCAAGTTTGTGCAACGAATCGTCTAACACTTTGTTTCCACGTTCCGAACCCTTATTCGGATTCCTCCGCAGTAACTTAACGTCGTCAAGCGATTTGATTTCTTTACTCATGTTAACTCCTTAACACATTAAAGTACTTATATTTACTCGCTACCGTCAGTGCGGTATCGGTTTTTAACTTATTTAATACGGACTCTACGTCCGGTTTGATACTACTCAGGTCGTTCTCGTTCAAAAAGCTGGTCCACACTTCGTAACGCGGGGCCGAGTCTGTATGCAGAAAGCCTTGAATCTTGCAGCCGATCCTTCCGTATCTCATGTTAGTGGGACTGTCGGTCTTGTAGAAGAACAGCTTTACGATGACGGGCTTTGCAATCTCCACGTCAGCACTGACACCGTAGTTAGCGTTTTCCAACTGCGCGCCCTTCAACTCACTGATCAAACCACGTCGCCTAAAGACTGTCTGTATCGACTGTTGTAAAAGGACGGCCGCGTCCTCTAAGATAAAGCCTTGCTCGTCGCGATAAGAATTCAGAATAATGGTTGAGATGTAGTCTATGTTCGAGACCACGGCGTTTCGGTCGATCGTCTCCGGCGTTACGAAGACTTTAATACCGTACAGGGTCGCTCGGTACGTCACCGTCACGATTGCGTTTACGTAAATGCTTTGTATCGCACCCTGCAATTCCGTGAGAAAGGCATCCGCTCCGATTGAGGCTTCTGCCTCCGCTTTCGTGGTCGTTCCAACCCACACCTCAATCGTCATCGCGTCTTGAATGACGGGATGATTGCGGTAGAGATTAGATCGCTTTGAGACGTTGCGCGGCATTATTTCCTATACTAAGTTCATTTTAGCGTCTTCTAATAGAACGATGACGTCTTCGATCAAATCAACGATTCGTTCGTCTATGTCGTTACTTTCGATTATACCTTTTAAAAGGGTAATGGAGTCACTAACCTCATTATATGTCTGTGATTCTATACTTGGCGGTGGGCCATCAAACCCTGCGTTTTTAAAGTATTTCATTTTAACCTCTCACTGTGTTGTAGTAAATTTCTGCTGCTTGGTAGTTGTCACCGAAGCTGGTAACCTTTTCATAGTCTTCTTTCAACCAACGTAAAATCTCTTCTGGACTCAAATCGCCGTGCGCTGTCATACTAAAACCATTCGCATTACCCATCAATCTAGTTTCTTGCCACTTGTTTGAAAAGTCGGCGGGGCCGTTTCTCTCCATCTTTCCTAAACAGACGTCCGGTCCATCCTCAATCACGACATAAAAGACGGCGGGTCCGTCTAGCTCCGCCTCTAGTTTGGCGATCTTCTTGAACGAGTCGGTGAGTGATGCTGAGACAGACTCCATTGGTGTACTGAGATTGATCATAACGTCAGTGTCGTCGGTGAAGTGAATATATAATTGATCCCCACGGTTAGCCGCATAATCAAATTTCTGTAATATATTCTTCTCAACGACGTCTAAGCCGACGAGAAATCCGTTATAGGATATAATCTTTGTTGGATTTGTTTTGTGTAGTGCTCTAATATAATCAAGCACACTTTCTTTTGTATCTAACTTTCCCTTAATGTGACGGGCGGCGCTAATATTATGTTCTTCGATTAAGTTCAGTAAATCCACGGCAAATGTATATAGTGCTTCGTTAAATTCACCCTCTCCGAGGAATTCTGTGATTTTACTTGATTCTTGTTCATTTAAAATGATGAAACCCAAACCCAATCTAACCAAAACCTTGTTAGCAAAAGAAGCTAAACGCTTTGGGTCTCTTGCTCCTCCATCATAAAGTCTCTTAAATTCGTCGCTGAGAATATATGAGTTTTGAACTGAATCAAAAATTTTATCTATCCTTAATTTGTGAGTGCTATCATCCGCCGCCACACTAGCACCCAACACCCCATTTATCTTAGCGATAAAATGCCCGAACTGCTCTGCGAAGCTGGGGTTATGATAGTCAAAGGTGCTATTGAACTCAACCTTCGTAGCACACCTTACCGAAACTGCTCCACTAGGATCGTTTATGCCTACTGAGAACTCCGTCCCATCTTTTGTAACCGCCTTATAGAGGTTTACGAATGTTGTCATTCCGTTATAGTCTGTGCCAAGGTCGTCTACACCGGCACAGTACTTTTGTAGAATGGTAAAGACTGTGTCGTTAGTCTTTTTATCCGCCTGTAGAGACGCCGCAAAGTTCTGTCGTCTAAATCCCTTTATCTCAGTATCGGCCGATTCAAACGCGGTTAGGCCCGTATCGTGCCATTCCTTAATCATTGTGTCAAACATCGCGTCGTAGTGATTCTTGATAACGCGCAAGTAGTTCTGCTCTTGGATCCTTTTGATGAACTGAGCCTTGAAGGTCTCGAAGTCCCCGACTGGCCCATCCGGTAGCTGATCTTCCGACTCACTTGCTCCTCGATCGCTTAGAATGTCGCCAAAGTAGTAGGGGTCTTCATCTGCAAAGGCTTGAAGCTTTTTGCAAGCAGCGAACAAATTAAGTCTGGAAGCACTAGCTCGTGGCGTTAGTTCTTCTTTTAACCTGCGAGCAAAATGAGAAATAGTCGTTGCTTGAAGTGATATACTGGGCGTATTAGGTGTATCCGCCGTTAGATGACAATTTACAAATGTTTCCCATCCATCATAAGCGCTTTTTTCATTACCCGATCTGGAACTGCCCAAGAACAGGCTGATAATATATGACTTGCCATTAATTTCCACAAGACGTGACAATCCATTAGCGTTTCTGTGCTCAATATATTTACCACCTAATTCCTCAACCACCTTCTTGGCCGCATCATAATACTGTTGCTCAAGTTGTAGTTCTTCTTTTGATTTATAAGCGTTCAGATTTATATTTTTAAAATATTTCATAGGTCTCCTAAAACATGTCCGTAACATTTAATGGTTTAAAGTCGTTATTGATCGTGTTGTTCAGTTCCTCGTTTAAAACCTTTTCCGTCAGCATAACAAGGTTGTCGGTGTCGATGTTGTCAGGAATGATAATCGGCGATGTCTGTTGGAAGTCTGTAACCGCAGTTGGCCCGACGGTTGACTGCGCGATGAGATTGTTTTCAAAACTCGTCTTCAGCGCGGTAAGAAGGTCGTCTACCAGTTCGCTGTTGTCTTGATTCGCGTCATAAAGCGGCTGAATGGCGAGATCAAGATCGCCCTTATTGTCGGCGTCGAGAATGTGTTTAGCAGCATCGATGGAACCGTAAAGGCCGTTTTCTACATCATCCATTAATTCTAAAGAATCTTCCCACCTCAGAACGTAGTCATACTGTTCTCTATTTCTTCTCTGCAGTTCGCTCTTTAAGACGTCCCATTTATTCATGTTATTCCTCTGCACCCTGTTGAAAATTACTGAATTTATCGAGAATAAACGCTAATTGAACCGCCGCGTTTTTAGGGCCTATGTCCTCATTTTGTAATAAATCCCATAATTTCTCTAACTCATCATATACCTCGTCAAACAATCCCCAATCAGTCTTGTTTGCTTCTAGTTTAAAGTATCTCATTATATCCCCAATCCACTAAGGTCTATACCTTTGTAAGAGTGTCGATTAATTCTTTACAATACTTAATAGCAACGTTCCAATCATTAACAGCGTTGGTATACATTGCGTCGCCCGATTCGCCATAATAACTATCTTCGTCTGGCTCACTAAAATTAAGTACCTCTAAAATCAAGTTCAGTTTTTCAATATAACTTTGCGCCTTTATTGGGTCAAGGTTGGCGTTCTTAAAATATTTCATGTGATCTCCTTATGTTATTACTGTATCTTTAGGTATCCCAGTGAATGGCAAAGCCATATACTCCCTAACTTTGTCAATAGAATCTATTTTTGTATGTCCATAATCAATTAAATCAGGTCTTAAGTCGTGGCCGTCACCTGTTATATCACCAGTAGGACTTACATAACAATAGCCGCCAAAAAGAATTTTAAGGGGTAGAATAACAAAATGAGTTTCACTATTATATACCACTTCTGCTAATCTTTCCCGATGACTACTTGATTCACCTTTCCAGTCAGAAGAAACCCACCTTACGAACGTGGCGGTTCCTTGGTGTAACAGGTTTATTTGCTGGCCCTTTTTAATATCACCAACATAAGTGCCAATGGATGCGAATTTGAAATATTTCATATTTCCCCTAATCGTGTCCGTATCTAGAAAGCCCGAAACAATCTTCACTGCTGTTACCATAAGGCGGCTTAGCAATATAACTGTCGGGCGGATTCGTATAAAATTCTGTTGTTACTTTTCTTACTACTTCCCAAACTCGCTCTGGGTCGATGTTGCTCGCCTTCAATTCGGAACGTCTGGTTAAAAGAGTGTCACCTTCATAGCGAATGTGCGGGACAAAGATGGTCTCTACAAGTCCAAGCGGTTCTAAGGCTTTGTAAAGTCTTTCCCACAACGTATAGGCACCCAACTTCGTCAGTCCTTTAGGCATCAAGTTCGAGCCGAGTGCTAAGTAACTTATGGTAGCGTTACCGAATTCTGAGTTTAAGAATTGGCCGAGTTTATTCATCTTCACCGAAGTGTTCTCTAACCAAGTCTTCTTCCCAATTTTGTTTAGGGTCGTTAACAGAGATCTGAACTTTCCATTCTAGGCTGCCCCAATATCTGAACTTTACTAAGCCCCACATGCTTCCCATGAAACAGTGAATCAGTTCCGCCTGCATTTTGTCAGAGGTTAGAATGTCTTTCACGCGTACGAAGAATTCGAGATTAGAGTCGTCCATTTCTTTAAGATCGGAGGCTAGTTCAAACCCACCTTTTGATAGTAACTGATTTATCTTTTGACCGCTCATACTTGTGCTTGTCATATCGCGTAAAAATTCTGCACTAAGTATTTCCTTATGTGGCCTAAAATAAAGCAGCCATCTATCTAGATTCCAAACCGGTGTAGTATAAGGGCTGATATCAACAACGTCGATCCCATCCTCTATGAGTTGAGATTTTATATCTTCTACGATTACTCCCTCCGGGGCAGGGCCTTTGAAACCGAATTCACAGATAACCTCGTCCCCTGCGTTTCGCATACCGATAACTTCACCGCCGAAATCACGTATGATGAAGTCAACCTTAGTCTCATCTCCAACTCCCGCGGTAAATTTACCGTTTAAAAAATCGTTGAGTTTTCCCATTACAATACCTCATAAAAAAGTGCGCTGTCTGGCGATGTATCACCAGTTGCTATATAGTGTTTCTTACCGAGTAACCCAGCCTTCCAATCGCCGGCTGGCAACAGTCTTTTCAGCCCATTGACGATCTCGGCGAGATATATTTCATATGAATTTCCGGCGGGTGAATAATTAATATCCTCGTAAACTACCTGTCCCTCGTTGTATACGACTAATACGAATTCATTATCGGCTGCTGCATTTTTAAAGTATTTCATGGCTCTCCTTTAGCTTAGCTAAAATACGTTGCTCTCGTTCCTTGTGCTCCCACCAAACCAATAGCGCAACTGCGTCGGTTACGTGATCGGAAAGGCTCCCAAAACTCAAAATCTCTGGGTGAAGATTAACTACTCGGTTTGCGGTCCGTTCTTTATTCTCTGTAATCGGGCTCACACCGTTAACCTTTACAAGGTGTGGTGGTATACACAACATCTTAACCGATCTACCGATCAACAGCATTTGGATCTCCATGATCAGTTCGTACAGTTTCTTGATACTGGAGTCCATCATGTGCGGCGAGTACATGTTTCCCCGCGAGTGAGCGTAGAAGCTCGGCAACTCTACAACGACGAGATCGGGTCTGTGCTCGTCCAGTCTTTCGCCCAACCACTTAACTACCTGACGGATTTTGTCGCAATACTCTTTACCCTTTGGATCGAGCTGGTCTACGTGAGTTATGGTTCTGTCGTTCATAACTGCGAGACCGCAATGAGTACCGCCGGGGTCTAGTGCAAGGGTAATCATTTATTTTTTGAATACCATTGATCAAAGGCTTGGGTTATATTCATTGCAAGTTCATCTGTGTTATAACCTAGCATTCCTAAAACCATATCTACAATATCCCACTTATCGTTTGTATCATCTATTCTTAGACCGAAAAGATTTATTGCGTAATCGGGCTCTGAAAGAAGTTCTGGTTCACGATCTTTATCTTCTTTCCACTCATCTTCAAACTCACTTGTAATAGATATAATAACACTAGGGTCCGCAGCCGCGTTTAATCTCCCACTGACCAACTGTCTTACCTTATCTGCGTCTTTAATGTATTTCATTTCCTTAGCGGCGCCCAATTTGCCGAGTTTTTCCTCAGCTACGAGTGCGAGCATTCCCGCTAACTTATCCCCAGCATCCTCGCGCCCTTCCTCAAATTCATTTTCATCATCTGGCTCATCAGTAAACCAATCGGAAGAGAAGTCATTTCCAAATTCCTCCCATACCCAGTCGGGAATATTTCCTTTTACTATTTTTCGTAACGCACTTTTAAATTGAGCGTCACTAACTTCCCCGACACCTAACTCTTCCGCTAATGATTCTGTCAGTTTATTGTCTAAAAGCTCTTTAGCGTAATCATGAATATAATCTAAGTCTAGCATATTTTCCCCTTTAAAGACTTAATAACTGCATTATAGACCTCTTCCGGGTCTATGTAGGAACTGCACATCCCAAATCCGTACTCATCTGGGTACAGACAGACTTCTCGGTTACAGGGTTGGCAGTCTAATTCTTTGCCACCTACAATTGTAACATTTTCACCATAAAAATTTTTAATTAGGTTCTTATTCGGGACAACCGCGACTACCGGGATCCCTAAGGCTCGTCCCAAGTGGAGTAGGAAGCTGTCAAACGCCACAATGACGTCCGCGTTAGACAGTAGCGCAATAAGATCCGATACCTGTTCAGTTAGACCTCCGATAACGGCGGTTTTGTGCTCGTTGAGATTAAACTTGTAAGTCAGATCAACCCCTAGTTGAGTGGCTTCCGCCAAGTAGTAATAAGCCTGATCGAGGGATCCGACCATAAGACAGTTGGCTTCCTCCGTTACTCGGTCAGAGATCTCCAGCATCTTCACCGGAGGATAGGTCTTGCAAACAGAACTCGCCGCTAATTGCCAGATTACTAAAGGTTTGGTCGGGGTGTAAAAGTTGCACTCAAACCTTCGGCCTTCAATGACGTGGATTCGATTGCCGTTAAGCCAGTCTTTCCAGTATTCCTGAGTATTGGGGTTCGGATAGCAGACCAAATCGTTATCACCGTCATCTTTCATTTCGAAGTACTCTTTGTAATTATCCGCGCCCTCTTGTGGGATCTGCAAATAGACGCACTCCCAGTCCTCTAAAGCGTCTAGAAGAATCGGCGTCGCCCTAACTTCAATCGGGAGCCGGCATGCGTTGAGAACGTAAGAGCTGTTCTCCCCGGTTACGACCATGAACTTCTTAGTCGGATTGTCCTTGATCAACTGCCGTATCAACGGAGAGATCATTAGCGCGTCACCAAGCGAAAGGTCTACTATGATTGCAACCTTGTCCTTGCTGATCTCGTCCAACGAAGTACAGAACTGAAAATCTGCGTCGGTATCAATCACGTTGAAGATCTTCTTAAACCCAACATACTCACTTAACATTAAGTAAGGGATACTGTCCATAAATACACGTTTCCCGTGAGGTGTCTCAACGGGAGTATTGCTGCTGAATTTTACGATAAACACATTAACTCCTAAACGTTCATATTACACGATAAGCCATGCCACCCAAATTCGCCAGAGTATTTCTCTCCCGGCAAATAGAGTGACGCTGAAAACTTCTTAGCTAACTCAAGTGGCGCGAATTTAAATCCCATCCGCTCCAGTTTACTTCTTAATCTAACACAAATTATGTAGTCCTCGGGATGGTAGTAAGCAGGTTTAGAGACGTTGACAATTTCCGATAACGTCTCTTGAAGCTTCCTACTCCTGAGTGAGAATCCACCGTTACCGACTAAAAGCTCTGACGACCAGCTATTAACCGATGCGCCAATGTAGTCGTAGTCTAGAAACCTCTTGTCGTAAGAGTTCTTGTTAAGTACAAATCCGTCATACTGGGTCACTAAGACGAAGTCCTTCTCTATGTGTCTGTACAAGTCCGACATACAAAAGAACGAGTAGTTCTCTTTTGATATCAGCGGGTAAATCTCAACGTACTGTATTCCCTCTGGAAGGTCAGCCGGCCTAGGAAGGCTGGTTAGAAGTTTAACTTCCCCACACTCAACCTCTTCCATACTTCTCTTCAACGCCTTTACCGCACGAGCCGTGTTTAGACAATCAACAGCCACCATTGAGACGTTGGGTAGTTTAACTAAATGGCTATTCGGCTTCTCTATTTTAGCCACAACCCTATCTAGCCAAACAACATTATAGTCCATGCGGTTTTCGAAGACCTCGTTTATAAAACTAAAATCCCCGCACCTAGGGACACCAAAGGCATGTATGTGTTTTTTCCACACGTCCTCCCTCACTACGAAGCACATTGTGTCCACTCTATTTTTTTGTGGGCGGTTACCCCAAATCTGATCGGGCGGAAGCATAGCCTCCCCAACCGTGTCTTTGTCCGCTTCAACCCTAACCATTATAACGTGTGGATTCTTTTTGAACGCTACAAAAGACTTGAGCTCCTTGATAAAATCATCATCTACGATTTTGTTGTCGTCGTCAAGGATATATACGTATCTACCCGTCGCCCTATCTTTATTCAGTGATAAGCTTTTGTTCGCATCATGAAGACCGTCCCTGTGATTGTGTACAAAGACCTGTTCATAATCCCGATCGCTCTGTTTTTTAAGCGAGTCTATGTTCCTTAAAAGTAGTTCCGGCCTATCGCAACACCGAGTAACGACGGTAAGAAAAGGTTGCCCAGAGACGTTGTCTCCGACAAAGACCTTACTGCCTATTATCGATTTTACCTTGAGATACTCGGGTGTATCAAACATTATTTTTCCGGTGAAGGTAGACTACCGTGCCAGCCAAACTGGTCCGAGTAGGTGTCCACAGGTGTGTCAAGAAGCACGGCAAATTTGTCGGCTATTTTTGGAGGAGCGAATTTGATTCCGTTTGCCTCTAAAACTTTACGATACAATATACAGATCGCCATATCCTCATCGACGCTATTTATTACCTCTAAAGGAATAACCTTTTCTATAACCTCTAGCAGTTTTTTACTCCGTAATGAGAAGCCTCCGTTCCCAACTATTCTTTCTCCGAACTCCGCAGTATACCCGCTCCAACACCCACCACCGTGGTTTTTAGTTACCACTGGCCCAATGTAGTCGTATTGCAGGAATTCGTCACTCCAAGAATCCTGATTGAGAGCGTATCCGTCGTACTGTACGATCAAGAAATGTTTCGTGTCTATATAGTCATTTAAGTGTCTACTGCAGAACACCGAGTAGTCTTGTCTGCTGTTAACGGGGGTTATCTTTACAAACTCAATACTATCTTCAACATTGGCGGGCTTATCAAAATGTGTAAACAGTTTAACCTTGCCGCATTTTATTTCCTTTGCGGTTCTTCTAATGGCATAGAGGGCTCTGTCTAGGTTGAGACTGTCAACGCAAACCATTGTAACTGAGGGCAGTTCAAGTGGAGTCTTATTTAAGGACTTTAGTGTTGTTTTAACTTCACTATCCTTTACGTCCACAGGATCCCCTATTCCCCAAATTTGGCTCATTAGCTTAACATCGTAACTAAGAGACATCTTTAGGACCTGTTTGTCTAGGCCCCTATTAATCGAAAAAGCCTCTAGGTGGTATACTTTGCTCCAAGGGCAATACCAAACTTCAAATCCTTTTTCTATAGCGCGGTAACAATAGTCCCTGTCACCACAATAGATTTTGTACCTATCGTCAAAAACACCGATCTCTTTTCGGCAGTCTGATGTTATATACATGCAGGCACCGGTAACCCAAGTTTGTCGAGTCGGTTCTTCTAATCCAAACGTCTGGCCTAACATTCCCGTAACATGTGGCGACGTTATCAGCTCTGTTGTTCCACCGAATCTGACAGAATAAGTTCCCCTGTAATCACAGTGATCCAATAATTGTGCGCACATTACCCCAATCTGGGACCTTTTGTCTTTTAGCTTAAGGAAGCCGTCCAACCAATTGGGTAAGACTTCACAATCGCTTGATAGCCAAACAACGTCATTGTTCAAGGGGGTTTGTTTTAGCCCGTAGTTTAAGCCGCCTTGTACACCAAGATTCTCTTTGAGATACTTAACCTTCAACCACTTGAATCGTTTTTCAAACGATTTAAGGACGTCCACCGAACCATCAACGGATCCCTGTTCAATAATCAAGACTTCGGCTTCCCCGTCATCTAACTGATGAGTATAAGCCCAAAGACTTTCTAATAGCGGGGTTAGTAACTCCTTAGTGTTCCAGTTTAATACAATAATTGTAATCATCTATCCTCCAATAAACTAAACACGGTACTCTTTATCTTTTCAAAATCAATTCCACGCCAACAGGGGGCGAATTCGGTCTTTTCCTTAAAGGCGCAATTTTCAACTTGGTGTAGACGACACGGATAACACGGATAATCAGACACTATATTTGTAACACTGTTATTTTTAAGGAGTGTTGGCGGTATTACGCCTAGCCAAATTCCAACCGTCGGTATGTTTAATATGTTAGCGACGTGGATCGAAAGACTGTCGGAGCTCACAACTACGTCGGCCAAAGACAGTAAAGAAATAGCGTCGCTCAACCTTGGTGTATTAGGTAAAAGAAAATTAGTATTACCATTAATCATGTCCATCATTACGTCTTTTTGAATGTACTGATACACCTGATCGGGTGTTGCTAGTATAATCACATTAGCGTTCTTTTTTGCAATTGTGTCTAAGAACTGCAATAGAAAGTCAGGTGGATAAGTCTTCATCGGTTTTGATGACGATAGTTGAAAAACAATCGTTGGTAGGTTGGGATCGCAATGTTCAGCTTTCCATTGTGACCATTTCCCAACACTTACAACATCCAAATAAATATTAGGATTAGGAATATCATGTTTTGTCACATCGATCCCGGCAAAACTCGCGAAGTTTTCTATCGCATATCTATCGGGTAATGCGGAGAGTTCGGGAATTGAGTGGTAATCAAATACGAACCCGCCTAATAATTTGTCGTATGGAATAGGTAACGGATAAGCCTTTACAAAGGGATGCTTAGTGAAAAGATCCAAGTACTGTTTACTGTGTACAATGGCTATTTGCGCGTTAGGGAAACGATCCTTCATAAAGCACATCGTCGGCTCTATATTTAAAAGATCCCCCACCCCAGCACCGCTACGCATAAAAAAGATCTTACCATTATAACCATTAGGAATACTTTTGTAGGTCCTAATGAACTTAACGTCGGAACTTATCTTCAGGTCCTGTTTCCGGTTGTAAAGGTTAATAATATGGCCCACGTTATCTAACTGCCCAATGATGTTTAGTCCGTTTTGCAACTCGTGGTTCCGATAGTAGACGTCATCGGTTCTATCTACCAGTATAACTTCTGGTTTATCTTTGTACGAAAAACACATCCAAAAACTCATTTATCCACCTTTTCAAAAAATAAAGAATTCTTTCTAACACTAGGGGTAACGGCGAGTGATTTTATCTTCACAGAATCGTCAGTTAATAGGTTAAAACCGTACGAACTCACCAATTCGATCCAGTACTTTTCTTCCTGTTCATTAATGTGACCGATCCCACCCTGCCCCGGCGTTGCTCCACTAAACCACAAATAATATCCACAATGGTCTGTGATGTTCTGTATCAACTTATGCGTATCTTCCTTAGGGATATGTTCTATAACCTCTATACAAATAACTAAATCAAACTTCTTTTCTAAATTAAAAGGCTCTGAGGCATCAATAATAAGTTGTCTTTCTTTACAAAACGACAATTCTCCCATCTCGATCGGTTCAATACCCCACGCGTCAATTCCAAGTAGACTGGCCATTTTCGCAAAATAGTTTACTCCGCAGCCGATCTCCAACAGCGACTTTGGATGATATTTGTCTATAACATACATTAAGGCGTCCCCGGAGTACAGACCTCTCTTTATTGTAAAGAGGTGGTCTTCTGGCTTCCAAGGGCCGCCTTGTTCTGGCGAAAGACTGATGTTACTCACTAATCTCCACCAGCGTTTCGTTATTCCATACTGTTTGTCCGCAATTCAGACAAGATACCTGAATGTTGATCTTACTATACTCTGTTATCTCACAGTCTATGTACTTGGCTTCAGATCTTTGATGACAAGATGGACACTCATTAATTATAATCATATTATCCTCACAATAAGTCTTTGTAAAAGAAATTCCAAACACCTTTTGTTTCTTTGGGTAGGTTGTTTCCCCCTGCGTTCCAATAGGCCGTCTGCATTTCACGTTTAAGAAACGGTCCCTTCTTTGGTGACGCCGCATACTTTTGCGCAAATTCTTGTAAAGTCATATTAGCGTAGGGTAAAAGAAAAAACTTTAAAAACCCAACTCTTTCCGTGTACGATAATGGCTTTACTAGTTTGATCCTTTTAGCTATCTCTTGAGTTACCGCCTCAACTACACCTTCAACCAATGGTATAAAAAAACTCTGATTACTGTGGCCGAGTGAACTATGAATCAATTCGTGAAGGATCGAAGATTCGTATCCTTCTCTAACGTCGATCGTCATTGTTATACGGTTAAAAGCACCGGCGGCGTTACCTCTATACCGTTTACTGACCCATTCTGTTTCACTCAAAACCCGCACCGATATGAACGAGGGAGGAATACCAATGTAGTCGGTCACCGCTTTAACTAGCGACATTAAGTCTGTGCTTCTAGTTATATCACGATAAGCGTTGAGCATTAGTCTCCTCTTTGTGACAATCAGTACAAAGTGTAACGAAGTTTTCTACGTCACACTCTCCACCACCATCTTTTACCGCTAAAATGTGGTGTGCTTCCCAATGTAGGCCCTCTTGACGCGAGCTAACGCACTGTCTACCGCACTTTGAGCAGAGTCCTTTATCGCGCAAAAAAACAACAAAGCGTAAGTACTCGTTGTCGGCCTTAATAAGGTATTCTTCCCAGTACTTTTCTTTGAACGCTTTTTTACATTCCTCAGAACAGAAGTCTTTCTTGCGTCTGTCCTCTACTGGGTTAGCGCACATCAAACAAAGATAGCGTCCGCCAATAATGTAGCGGGTAAAACCCTTAAGCTTTAAGAAGTCGTTCCAACTGATATATCTATTCTTCATCCGAAATGTTTTCTAAAAACTCCGCAAGTTTGCTAGCCTTCTTGCGGCCCTTTCTCTTCTTTTTAACGTTATTCGCCGAGGTATAGGCCGTAGAAAAAGCCCGACCCTCATCACCATTATATTCATCGTAAGCACTATTGAAAGTTTCTAAGAAAGCTTTTTGCTCTCTTTTATTGTACTTCTCTTTAACGGAATCAGGTAAATCCGATACAGATTTGTAAGGCATAGTTTATCCTTATTATAAGAGATTAAAACTGATGTTAATTAGGTTCAGGAATATTTTTTATCAAAACGGGAGCGGAGGTGCATCATTACAAAGTTGTACCCTGTTTCGGGGTGGTGAGGAAGAAAGCACTCACTGCAATCTTTGAGACCGTTGTCTAGATTGTAGGTTCCGGGACATTCCCAGTTATACAACGCACATAGGCAAAACATGCAATTCATCTCGGTAACGCCTTCTGGGAGTTTATGACACGGGTAATGAGGACACGATTTATTACTAAAGAAGCGTTCACTCATCCCTATCACCACTACCTTCCGGGGCTACTTCCTTTTTATCACACGCGCACTCCGCACACTGACATTCGCCCTGCCCGTAGTTGTCCTTACGATCTTTAATAGCTTTTTGTAGGGCCATTCCTATGTCTAAGGCAAATTCCTCGTCGGAGCGAAGCAAATCCATGCGCCATGTGGTTTCGGTACCCGGCGATACATTATTAATATCGTCACCTAACGGACTAATGTTCATGCTCCCCATTCCTTCACAGGCTTTGTCAAATATATACATCAGGTCCTCATCGGACATATCGTCAATTTCGGGGATATCTCCCGTATCAATCTGCTCGTGGATAACCATTCTAATCGTTGCTGCGTTTAAAAACGTATTAAGTTTACTCATTTTTCTCACATCCTTATTTGCTGCCATTTTTTCATAACGTCCCTTTGCGTCATTAAGCTGTTGTTCGGTAAACATGGGGGTCTTGAGACTGTAGGAATAATAGACGGCGGGACTCATATCCTTCCAATCATAACCTTTCCTGCTTGGTAAGCGGGTGTGTTGTATGTTTGGATCGTTGAAGAACTTCTCCCAAAGACCCTGTGCCTCATCTGAAGTTGTCGAGGAGACATCTGATGCAATCCTCCCGAATACCTGCATTGCGATAAGGTACGCGAGTGCTCCGTAGCCGTGCACCCCGTAACCGCCCTGCACCGTCCAATAACCACCTTTGTGCCACAGAGTAACACGGGCAGCCCAATCTTCGCCACGCTCATGGATGCCGGGAGCGTAAAGATAAATCCTTTTCCATGAGCCCGAAGAACCTGCGTTATCGATATACAGGCCCACATCCTCAATGCGGGCCATACTTGCGTCTAGTCTCAAAACTTCCACCCCGATTCTAGGAGATCCTTTTGTAGTTGAGTGAAGCTTCTTAAAATACCAACGAAAGTAGATCGTAGTTCGTCGGACACGTTCTTGTGGATAGTCTCCAAAGTCAGCGCACAAGTCATCACGAAGCTAGCAAAGACTGAGGTGAATTCATTCATATTAAACTCTACGTCAACTCCGACATCGAACTCGCTAATGGCCTTCCTGTACAGTAGTTCTATCGCAGTGAATTGGCTCTTTAGATTCTCATAGTTACCACTGCTGGCTAGTTCGTTAAAACCGTTAATTATTGGCGGGCCGAAAGACTCAATAATGATCTTGGCGGTCTCTAGTTTGTCGAGATTTTCGGTCGGTGACGATTCTACCGTTTTGTCACCTGCACTCCATCCTAAGTCTACAACTTCTTGTCTGAAGGCGACGAAGTCTCCCATTTTACGCATTAACGAATGAGTCGCTGTAGTATCGGGAATCTGATTAAAGATACTCACGCATTTAGTCATCATCTCGGCGAAGTCTTCGTTAAACTGTCGACTGTTGAACTCTACGTCCACATTAACTCTAAGGTCTTGGAGAGCGGCCTGATAACTTTGTTCTGCGGATTCTATTTGTGGCAACAATCCGTTAAACCCACTGTTGGCCACTTCATGTAAAGCCTCAAAGGTCGGCGGCATGTACTTCTCTAGAATCTCGGCCATCTTCATTATCTTGTCCGCGTTTTGTGCGGCAGTCAGAAAGTCTGTTAGTTTACTCATTTTACTCCTAAAAGTTTTTCTATTGTTTGTCTTGTCTGTGGGTGAAGTTGTAACTTTGGACCGTGAACCTCATACCACCTCTTTGTGTTTGGCGTCCCTTGTACTCTACCTGCGCCTATCCAGTCTGCTACCATTTCCTTACATACGTTGAGCGGCATTTCGACTGTACTACAGGTCGGTCCGTTCTCGTCTTCGTCCAACGGTATGATCCAATACTGCCAGTGGTGATCATTGCGCTTCTGATGTAAGAACCAAGCATAATCGAAATTTGGATCTATAAGTGTGTCTTCACTCTTGTAATAACCGGTTGCCCCCCTCTTTACGTCGTTAAAGAAGTGCCTCGCATAAGGAATGAATTCGCTGGGGCGAAACTTAGAAAGATCGTGTGTGATTCCGCGCCACCAAATGCCTAACCTACAGCAAGCAAGAAATACGAACCACTTGTGTTTTAAAATATACTTCAAATTCTTTAGGTACATTCTACCCTCCTGCGTACTTATATTCAAAAAATTCAGTGGCCATATCGCTCATGAAAGTCTTCACGCCAGCACCATAATTTACTTTTTTTAGAATAATCCCTATCTTTTCAAGGGCCTGATTGCTTAAGCTATACATTGGCGCAGTGTTGATGATATTTTGATTAGTGGTATAGTAATAGTTAACACACTCACTACCTATATCTTCACCACGATCATGCGCTTGAATAACGGGGTTAAGCTTTTGACTGTCTTTTAAGAAGTGTTGCCAAACATTCAACGCGTCTTCATCTGTCTCGCCATCCATGTCTGAGGCTAGTCCCTTTCCTTTTGCTGTGGCGTCTTGCATTACAATGATGTAAAGGCTGGGACCCAATTTCTTTTTAGCGGCCGACTCTTCGACGGTATAGAACTTAGGCTTCCGCTCTATATTAAGAACGGCGCCGATTGTGTCTTGAAAATAACTTATGAAACCGTTATCCGTCTCAAACTCGTCGTCGGCTCGGTTAAGAACATCCTGAGCGTCGTATAGTATGAAGGTCTGGCTATAATCATCGTCCGGCCCGGTGTAAAGGCCTAACCCCTGCGGATTAGCCATCTTAGCTTCTAGACGGTTATAAGACAAATAAGACATAGATGCTTTAAAACGAGGGACATATCGTTCATCAAAGAAACCAAAGCCAACATCGACCAAATCTTTATTGCTGATAGTTTTAACATCATTTACTAAGGCTTGGCTGATTGAGATAACCTGTTGTTTCGCAGCATAAGCATAAGAGAGATAATCCCGGTCACTGTCTCTTATTTTAATAAGATTGAGAGGGCCATTACCATCTACGTTGTCATCGTAGAATCTCTTCCAAACTCTTTGCGCGGCGTCACTAGGCCAGTATGATGGAGCAAGCCCAACCGCTCCGGAGTCTTGAATAGCTATCATATATATAGAAGGGCCAAAGTCGTACTCCGCCCCTCCATCATCCACCATCCAGAATGTTTTATTATCATCATTCGTTACCTTAGATGTACTGACAAAACCACGCACAGAATCAACAAGAAATTTAGATATCATCGTATCATAGAGAATGTATTGTCTTTCCGATCCATGTTTAACGATTCGTAAAGCCAGTTTGCCTATGGACTTGAAATACGCGTTTAGCATTTAATCACCTTTACTTTTGGAACAATCCCTAATATGTATGCAATATCCATTCGGGTGTTTCCACTCATAACTCTAAACTGACCTTTTATGTCTAAGATCAACGGATAGGGAAGTGCAACACCAATCTTCATCTTATTTACCAAGTCGTCAACATCGCGCGGATGCCTGTAGTTAGAGGTTAGATCTTTGAGTTCATCTAATGTGCGGCAGCGGCTGCGATAACTTGTTTGTGAGTCTAAAGACTCGATCCAATCTACAACCGTTGCGGACTTTACTTGTTGTTTAAATTCGTCAAAGCCTTTAAACAGATCACCGAAGGCCGGTTGAACATGAGGTAGGTACTCCCAATCCCATTCTTGGCGGATTTGCTCGTCAGTGAGATCGCACCAATTAGATTGCGCAGCTCGCAGAAACATAGAGAGTTTATTTGCCGTTTTTTGCGTATTATATGGATTATTCATCCAATCCCTTCTTCTGACCCAACTACTAATTATATTATAATCTGAGCCAATAAAATCACGAGGAATTTCATGGCATGCTATCATTTTAATAGGGACAAACAGTTCACCATCAGTACCAACATATTTACTTTCTATTGAATTTAAAAACCTATCCCCTACAGGAATACCCTCAAACACTTGAATAAAACCCATTGAGTAGTTTAGGGAAAATAACATGATCTTATCATCCACGGTTAAATCAGAGGATGGTGCGTCCATATTATAACCGAACAATGTCTTAGGTGGAGTTGGGAGTTGCCAGCCATGATCTGTCTCTACCAATAAGTCAGCAATATCACCAAAGGCTAGTTCAGCTTCTTCTTTGGTTTTAAAAACATTAAATCCCCAAGGACCCGCTTCCCCGCCTAACTCCTCTTCCCAATCATAGTATGATTGTTCATCGGGGATGGGGTCTATGTCACAACGGATAAAAATCATTCTATTCCTCTTAAAAACGCGCTGAGTTTGTTGGCTGATAATTGCAAGTTATACACATGCCCCCAAACCAATTGACATTTATAATCTCCCGGATATAAGATATATTCCAATTCACTGCTACCAATTCCCTCTGAATTATCGATCCTCTCACACAAATGCATATGTTGCAGTTCTTCTTTAAACTCTTCGTATAAGGCACCCACATTAACAGCGATCTTGGATGGATCTATAATCGTCTTAATAATACATCCGTTTCCATCACTATCATCCACAAAAACCGCTGCCACTGTTTGTTCTTCTGTCCATGAAGTAAATCTATCGTCGTGGTACGTTAAAGTTGTATCTCCCGCTCTAATCCATCCACCAGAAGTTAAGTTTTCGTGTATATATTCTTTACTTAATTTTGGTGCGGTTAGGGAAATATTTGACTCCCACGTAGTTAATCCTCTATATAGACTTACATCACTAGTCAGCGTAAATCTCTTAGACAACTCAATAAGCTCCGGACTTATCTTGTACTCTATACCCTCTACCCAACGATAGAGAGATTCTAATGCGCTATTGGAGTCTATCATAATTATCACCTAAAAGAAATAGTCTCAGTTTTTCGGCCGCTAATTGGTCTTTGAGTGGATCTACTATGGATTGTATATACACTTTTAGGCCGTTTTGAATATAGTCAACCAATTCTTGTAGTGTTGAAAACCGTTCTTTCTTTTCTGCTAATTGTTTACCCCGACCGATATTAGAGTCCACATTCACTTCTAGATTATTTTCAACGAACACCTGAATATTGGGATACCATCTATCATGTGCAAGAGGTGAATTTACAAAGCCTAGCGCGAATCCGGGGGTCTTATTCCAATTCCGCTCAAGCTTACAATTAAACTGCTGTGCGAGGCTCTGGGCGGTCTCTTTAACGATCTTACTAAGATCCACTTCGTTAGTCCAGTTGCCCATTATATCCACTAGCTCAACAGGATAACTACCGGGTTTTAATATGTATTCATCTTGATCAAACTGTAAATAAGCTCTAACCGGAGCCGGTAGCTTTCCAATTGGGACCGCAATCATTTCGGGAGACACAGTTGTTTTAAATAACAGTCCTAAAGACCCCTCGTCTAAAATTGCTCCTCCAAATCCACCCATAAACCTTCCCATAAACTCCTTGGCAACATTTTGGGAAGAAGACCAAGACTGGTACTTTCCCGTCTCATAGACTGAGCGCTCACCAACCGTTGGTGTTAGTTTAAACTTGCGTAAGATTTGTCTCATTTGGACTATATCAAAGCCGAGTCCACGGTAGAGTATCGTAGGAGATGTTGGTAGAAAGGGCTTAAAGTACTCAGAAACACGAGTATCTAACATTCTCCCTGCCGATTGATTATAGCGCTTAATCTCATCTAGTACCCATATTGGAATACTTTGGACTTCCGGAGAAAGAACGGTTTCCCAATCTCCTACAAACTTTTCTAGTTTGTAAGTTCCTTTACTATAAAGTGCACTGATCAAATACTTGTCTTGAGAGTCATTAAATAATTGCTGTGTTTCCTGAGGAAGGTCACAAAGCGGGCAACAAAGGTATTGAATAGGATGTGTGATCGTTGTGCTGTAGAGAACGCCCAAGTACTTTCCTTGTGATATTCTTTGCCATCCGGCCATCGCCGCTTCTTCTGAAATGTACCAAACATCCCTATCGGGATTGTTGAGGAATGGCCATAATCGTTCCTCGGCATCTCCTATCTTATTGTTCTCTGTAAACTTTTTAGCTCTCTGAAATTCTTTAGGCTCTATATGATAAAGAGTCCGATCTTGAGTATAAGACATAAAATATTTGATAACTTCTTCGTCGTAAGGCTCAAAAAAACGTCTGTCGTTCCAATATTTCGCAGTGGACTTAAGCTTATCCTCGAAAGTCACGGTTTCGGCCTGCAAGAATCTAGTTAACGCCGCAGCCTTTTGTGTAAATGGATTTATTGAAAAAGTACCAGTTCTCGCCCAATCTATTAGAGCTGATGTTTTTAAAAAATTATCAGGTATTTTGTAGCAGTACAACATTTTAATTGGCACAAACAGCTCGCCGTCTGTCATTATAGATTTATCTACGATTGAGAAGTAAAGTGAGTCACCTACTGGGTATCCTTCCCAAACTTGTAGATAGCCACCCGGCTGAAAGTAGAAGTGTTCCATCGGTATATCAGCAACCCAACCAAATAAAGTATTTGGAGGCGTAGCTATTTGCCAACCCCTTTTTGTATGCACTATTAACTTTTCCAATAGCTCTGCGGTGGCTCTGGTCTTATTGGTAAAAGCCTCTATAAGCTCTTCTTTTGTTTCAAAATAATTAGCGGCGCTCCATAAACCCTCTTTACCTCCAATATAACTGGTCCAATCATAATAAGACTGTTTATCTGGTATAGGGTCTCTATCGCTGCGTAAAAATATCATTTCAACTCCATAAATCATTTAACAGTTTTGTCGCATCTGCCCAGTCGCTATTTATTAACTTCCTAGCAAATGATTGAACGCTCATCTTAGTCTTACTAAGATGTGCCAAAAAATCATTAACATTAGGGTCGTAATGATGGGAGGCTACTGCTAGCTCAATCTGCCCAGCTATATCTCTTGCGACTGCGTCAACCATACCTTCCACGCTTTCCCGATTAGGTCCTCCGAATAATACAGAATGTAATATCTCATGCAGCAAAGCATATGACTCGCCGTTATCATCTAGATCCTTCAATTTGATGTCATCAGTTACACAATTGTAAACACCTTTGGTCTCTAGATCCAGCCCCTCCTTATTTAGAACACTCCCCCATTTATCAGTGTTATAAATAGTCGTTTTTACATACTCAACTGATTTGCCTAAATATTGGGACACAACACCTATAAGGTATTGCATGGTGGGGCAAGTCTTTGGGACCACTTGTTTCCCTTTAGAAACAAAGTCTGCTAACAAGAATCTTGTGAGTGATGCGGCTTTTTGTGTGAACGGATTCACTGACCACTCCTTATTATTGTACCATTGTTCCATCGCTGCAAAACTATAGTCCCAAATATTGGCAATAATCTTATAGCAGTAAAGCATCTTGACCGGAATGAATAGATCTCCGTCTGTAAAGATGTTGTGGCTCTTAGTTAATATCTTCCCGTATATATCTCCAACGGGTACACCTTCCCAAATTTGTAGGTAGTTATTAGCGGATATAATATCGAAATCTATTAGATTAAAGCTTTCATCTGTATTGTACCCAAATAATGTCTTTGGTGGAGTGGCAAGTTGCCATCCTCTCTCGGTCTCCATAATCATTTGTTTTGCAATGGCCAATGGAACCTCATTAGAATAAAGAAAGTGTATAATTTCTATTTCCGTCTTAAAGAAATTATGAGAGTCATATAGCCCCTCCCCGCTATTTCTCCCACCAAGATAGGGGTGCCAATCATAATATGACTGCTTATCTGGAGTTTTGTCACGGTCTCCGCGTAAGAATTTCATCTTTGAAATTTCCTAACTTTCTCAATGGCGCTTATCTTTGAAGGGGATATTACCCCTCCGACCACTTGACGAATAAATTCCTGCATCGATAACCCTGTATACTGTTTGATTGCTTTTTTAGCTTGATTAGCTTCTTCAAAGTAAGTAAAATCGGCCGAGGGAATACCCTTATTCTTTCTTTGAATGTCTCTTGCCATAGCGTCTACAATTCCTTCATCATTGATATTAAATTGATTGAGGGTTGCATGACATAATTCGTGAAGTAGAGAGTAATATTCTTGGTTTCCTCTCAGGTCTTTGATACCTATTTGTTGATCAACTCCTATTGTGAAGCCTGCTGTATGTTTAGGGTCTAGCGACCACCTTTCACAAAGGTCACCCCATTTTTTATCATTGGCAATTTTAATTACGTAGTAGCTCGATACACCAGCATAGTCAGTGATCAATTCTAACAAATATTTAACTGCGGGACAGGTTTCGGGGACTATCTGATATCCTGTGGATTGAAAGTCGGCTAATAAAAACTCCTGTAATGACGCACTCTTTTGTGTTTTAGCCCACTCCCATGGCGGGATAGACAGGTCAGTTTTCTTCCAAGCTTCCCATTCATCCCAATTGGCGTCCTCTGGCTCGTACGTTCTCAGTGGCGGAATCTTCCAAGAGCGAAGTAGTCTGATCGGAATGAACAGATCCCCATCCCAAACAGAATCTCGCCGTAGTCGAGAATACTCGTCAATCCATGTTCCTTCCCACACTTGTAGGTAGCGACCAGCCTTATAGTAAGCTAAAATACTTAACGTATTCCATCCCTCAGGTCGCGTAGGATCTACACATTGGCCAAATAGAAAACCTTCTCCAGCCGGCAATCCCCACCCTATTTCCGTTTTAATGACGTGTTCTTCAATATACTGCTTGTGCCGATCTCCGTAGGTGTGGACTAAATTATCAATGGCGGAATCTCGGGTGGGCCAGCTACTTTGCCAGTTTTCCTCTTGACCCCAGCCGCGATCATCATAGTAGCTTTGGGTGTCCACCGTCTCGTCTTTGTCTATGCGGAGAAACTTCATCAGTCTGTTTTGCCTGTTAAAAAGTCACGTAATTTAGACGCACTCATTGATTGGTGCTGTCTGTCATACTGTCTCTTGTACTCTAAGCCCTCTTCTACCCAGTCAGGATTTTGTTCCTTAATACGCGCAATGTGTTTACAGTCTACACGGGGCATATGGCGCGTCCATGCGGGGCAAGAACAACCCCATACCCCTTGATCCGAAAGAGAAATCGTATAGTAGCGTTTTCCATCACTAGACTCTACTTCCCACTGCTTAACCCACGAACCAATAGGAGGCTCTGCGTTTAGTTGATAATCTTTTAAATCACCAATGGCTGCGTCCTCATTCCAAAACGGCTCACCACTCTCGTTTCTATATTCATATCCACACTTTGGGCATGTCCATACATAAATCCCCTCAATCTTCTCACCTTGAAAACTTATAGGATTATGGCATTTAGGGCAAGACCATCCTCCATCTATTCCCGGATGTAAAATAGGGTGTATACCATCATTCTTTTTCATTTTATCTCCTTAATTTTATAAAGTATAACTGTCTTGTTCTTTCGGATCGTCTCTTTGCCCACGATCTGTCTCTCCATAACCTTCCACTTCTTACTGAAGGCGAAAAAGTGTTTCCCAAGAGCGTAACCGGGTGAGTCGCGTTTAATCCAATAGTCTCCGTGAAAATCGCGGCGAATTTCGAAGCCTTTCTTGCTTTGATATGCAAGAGGCATCTCGTTAAAAGCGGCTTCTAGCTGCTTGCGAGTGTCGTCTAATATATTCATTTATTCTCCTTTAAACCATACAGGGAAATACTCTTGCTGCTCTCCCCACTGATTACATCGCATCACATTGAATTCGGGGAAAGCCTCAATAACCGCTTGGCACAATCCCGGATAGCGCTTTGGATTAAAGTCGTGTCCCGAGATAATACCTTTCACTTTCGGTAACCAAGCCTCGATTTCTCGTTTGGTAGGTTCGTACTCGTGTGAAGTATCAATAAACACAAAGTCTATCGACCGATCTGCGTACAACTTAGCGGCTTCGACGCTATCATAGCCGTCATAGATGTTTCGGATCACAGATTGAACGGGTTCTAGATTGGCCATGAAGTTTGAGCGCGGACATATATCAACAAGATCGAGAGTGATGCTTTTTCCCGAATTAATGATCTCTACACCTATAAATGCGGCAGACTGTCCGAACTGCACGCCTATTTCTACTCCATGGGCTTGCTGAGGTAGTTGTCTCACGAGCCACTCGTAGAATTGCGGAAAGGTGAAGTTACCTTTAATCTGCCGCCAGTAGTGTTCCATTATAATACCTTGATCAATATGATAGCAAGAATTACAACGATCAAGAATCCGATACCTATATACATTTTCACCTCATTTGTATGATTCCGTTTATCTAGTGATTCTTCCTACGATAAATCCTAGAATAAAAAATACGACTCCGATCAAAATATAAGTTTCCATAACGCCTCCTTATCCTGCACTCCATAGTTTTTCTGCAATTGAAAATATATATTCAGGTGAAAAAACTTCCTTTGTCAACATCCTTCTACCATTGTCTCTAGCCCTTATGATAATTTTATTTGTATTTACTTTCCACATTTCGACTGGGAATATTATCTTCTTTAGCCCAATATCCTCTCCTGTAACACCATACCTACTATTTGTAACATCATCATCTCTAAATACCAATACATAATCTCCATACCTTAAAGCATATTGTAAATCCTTGGTTACAAACGAAGCATATAATCGCAACTCTACGGCAGGCCATAATCCATTCCTAATGATACTCTGTGCGTTTTCTAATTTGCTCGTGCCGTGATACCAGTCGTTACCTTGGTGAGTATAAGCCTGTAACAGAAACTCGGTAAGTCTGGATTTAGACGCATTAAAAGGATTCACAGACCAAACGGCTTGGTTGAGCCAGCCTTTCAATCTATACATAAAATCATCCCATTCGTCAGAATATTCTTCAAACTTGTAGTTGGGGATTTTATAACAAGCTATCATCCGAACAGGGACGAACAAACTGCCAACACTTGTATCAAAATCAAAATCCTCATTCGCAATTTTTCCCTCAAATACTTGAAGATACATATTTGGGCGGATAAACAAGTCCAGCATTGTGAGAATATCTCCAGATTCAGATGAGTCATCATCGATAATATCGGTTAGAGAGATGCCAAACAACGACTTCGCTGGTGTTGCAAATTGCCAGCCATACCTCGTTTCGGTCAGTCTTTCGTTAATGGTCGCGTCATCAATGCCGGACTTCCGTAAATACTCAATGGCTTTTTCTTTATTACTAAAGGCATTAGGCACGCCCCAATTTCCTGAACCCGCATCACCAACATCGTAATAACTCTGATCGTCGGGGTTTGGATCTCTGTCTATTCGGAGAAAAATCATGCTTCCACTATCCTAAACTGTGTTTTGCGGCCAAAGTTTAACGCGTATACAAAGTCGTCAAGGTCGCGGATCATCTTAAAGTACTGGCCTTTGTACATAAAACCTACCCACTCCGCGTCCTCTGTGATCATTCTTTGTAACGTACTCTTTACGATTGGGGAGCTAAGCATCTCCTCAGCCTCGGGCGCGTTGCCACAAAACATACTAACCGTTCTAGAGTCTTTGCCCGATTGAGAAACCTCGCGGCCTGAATTGTCTATATAGAATGTCTTTGTACGATCTACGCCTCGGTTTTTATACTCCTCAGCCTTAAATACGGCGATAACGACACGGTCTATACCCAGTTGCCGTCTCACAATCCTGTAATCGTTGCCATTAGCAAATATTCCGTCAGCCTGTCCATAAGAAAAGGCATGGCTTATACCAAGGTTAACTCTCTTGTCGTTCGTGATAGCGTCTGCTTCTTCTTGCGACATGTAAAAACGGACCTCAACGTCGTAGTCCCGACCACCCGTCTTAAAGGGAAGCCGTTTCGTCACGAAGGCGTTAAGTAAGAATTGGAGTAGGCTCATATTACCTCATAAATATAAAGGCTAGTACGACTATTATAACAGCTGCCACGATAAAAATAACGTATCCCATTATTTCTCCTGATTAGATTCGCCAAGTTTAAAGTATATTGGCTTGATAGATTCGCCATTCTCATCTTTATCACAATGACAAACCATTGGCATAAAAGGTATCATCTCTTTCATGTCTTTTACTCCACAGCACTTACAACATTTATCGTTCATTCTCTCCTCCAATACAGAGTTGCCAAATCAAAGAAATTGGAACAATCAGGTGTTAGTTGGTCTGCTAGGTTGCGGTCAAATTGCCAACATTCAGAAACAGGGACATTTCCTAATGCCTTTATAACCGTTATATCTATATCTTGTGGGAGAATCATTCCAGATCGCATTTTACGGGTTTTAATATTTTCATCCAAATCCGCTATTTTAATAACAAATAAATATCCATATCTACCAAAGTTATTAATGGTTCTTGGAATGATTTTTTCAATAAAGTTTTTTGGTCTTTTAAATAAATCAACGTCATACGGATTAAAACAAAAGATAACAGGAATAAGTAGATCGTCATCCAAAAAGCTCATCAACCTTGCGCCCCCATAATCTTGACCCAAATAGCCGTCACTTATAATACTATCTGCATTTTCTTTGGTAGGAGTGCCGTGATAGAATTCAGAAGGAGAGCGTTGCCAAGCCAATAAAAAGTCGGTCAGTTTACTTGCACTCAACGACTCGAGCGCACTGAGATCCACATAGCTGATCTTCTCCCTCAGCGTCGGAAGGTCTACCCAAATGATCTGATCAACCTCTGGTAGGATGGTCTCGAGGTAGTCGAAATAACTGTGGCAAAACAGCGGCAAAGCCGTTATGTCTTCGAGTGCCTTTACGACGAACATCTTATAGTCTTTTCTCTTCGTGCCCCATTCAATCACAAGATCTGTCTTCTCATAACGAACCGTGCTCAAGTCTATGCCGGTTTCTTCCTCTAGCTCCCTGACTGCGGTATCCCACTCAGTCTCGTCGTTGTGGTGTTCACCCTTAGGAAACGACCAGCCATATTCCTCGCCCAAGTTTGTGGCGTGAACAATCAGGTACTTGCCGTTAGAGATCAGCAGTATCCCAAGCGAAAATGGTCTAGTCGCTTCCGCGCTCTTACGTCGGCGTCTGCGGCGTCGCTTCTGAACGATAAATTCGTTAGTTAGTTGTTCCATATCTCCGGCTTATCCCATCTCGCAGTAACATCTATGAAGCCCAAGTTTTGTACTATAATTTCATAAACACGATCTTCGCGAGTTTATGAAGATCCGACACTAGTAGTTGCCCGAACTGTTGCGGCGTCATACCTACTGTGTTTAAGATAAGATTCATTTGGTGACCTACAAGTGTGGGTTCTGTGGCTGTAAGTTGCAGCGATTTATTAACCCCTCCAATAGTGACGTTATTTTTAGTCGCTATATCCTCGGTAAAGAGGTGTGTCCATCCTTCTACATCAGGGGAATTATACATAAGCCATGGCATGCCGATTGTCTTATTCAGTAGTGCGTGAATAAACTCGTGAATAAGGGACTTTGTTACGGGGAATTGCTCAGGTCTGTATGATCCTATCCATAATCTATTGTCGTTGCTGGGCACACGAGTACCCAAAGTTCCACCACTTTCAGGGTCTAGGCCCTCCTTTATCCACTCCTCTTCTGTTGTTATAGTTTTCCAAATGTCGTCCTTAATATAGCCCGACAGATCAATCCCGAAGTACTCCTCTACCATGCGCTCAACCTCTAAGAAGCAGGCGCCATTAGTGGATAGCGTCATAATCTCTGCAAGTAAGAAGTCGGTTAATTTATTCAATTCCTAATTCCCTTTCGATCTTTAGTGCATTCTCAATCAGCGGATCCGCAATACAAGGACCGTTGATTTTATAAAAGTAGTTACGATAAGGCGTGGCTGGGTACTTCTTAGGTCGGATCGGCGTCATCCTAAATGTCCTGTCGTTCTGCGCTTGAGCGTAGAACCTACGCCAAACAGCTCTCGCCTCGTTGCTCAGGTCTCCCTTGTATTGGTCTGGACAAATTCCGTTAGGCATTAGCTTCATTGCTGCCGCATAGACGTAAGGACCGTAGCCGCCGCCGCCATACCGATTTAGATAAGCATACTTAACCTCACCGTAATCATCTGTTTCTAGAAAACCATTTTTGATCTCGTCTAGTAAAAGCATAAGAGTATGGGCGTTTATTGTGCTAAAAATACCCATTTCACCCTTGGTGATTTTGTTAAAGCAATCCAGTACAAGTATGAAGTTCGTTTCGTCAAGATGAAAAATAGCCGCGTTGGTCGGGTCACCAAGCGACGCGCTGAGCGGTTCGATCAGGAATTCGGTCAGCCGACTGGCAGTCTTCCAAGGCGGAGTCAGGTAGTCGGTTCCGTATTGCATCCAATCCATTATTTCTCCATAATAAACACGAAGGTTATCGGGTATTTCCCAACAAGCCAACATTTTGATCGGCATAAACAGGTCGCCGTCAGTTGGCTCGTCTTTCCTTAGTGGATTATAGTCGTTAAACCAAATGCCGTCCCAAACCTGCAGGTAGCGGCCGGGTTTCCAGTATTCGAATAATCCCGCTACGGCAGAAGTGAGACTCTCATTATTCCATCTAACTCCGAATAGTCCACCGGCTTTTAAACCCCAAATCGGCGTATCACCGTTGTATCCGGTTATCTCAATGTTTTTATCCAGCCATTCCAAGTCTTTACGATCCAACACGTAAGTGCGAGACAATGCGGCGTAAGCTTCGGACTTGGTCTTGAATCCCGAATAACCTGTTCCCGCATCGTAGTAACTGTGCGGGTCGGGAGTTGCATCTTTGTCAATACGGATGAAGATCATAATACCATTCTTAAAAAGTAATCTATAATGTACCATTTATTTAATGGCCAGCCTAAAGACTGTTCAAATTCTTTCCCATTAGCATAAGCAGCGGAGGTGTCTATTTCGTCGGTCTTCACTTGATACTTGAAGCGGATTGGATCTGTTGAATCAATTTTATCATATCGCACGTCTCGTATTTCTCTTATTATATTTGAAGACGGATTTAAGGAGTCGTCGTAAAAGCGCTGCCATACAGCCTTTGCGTCGGATGAGGAATAGCTATTACTTGACGAGAGCCAAAAGCCACTCTTCGTTAATTCCTGCATCGCAATGATGTAAAGCGGAGGCCCGTAACCGGACTCTGCGTACGACTCACCTACCGAATATCTGTTGCCGTCCGTCTTGCAGACCGTTATGGCCCCGACCACAGCACCACGGAGTGTCTCGTAAGCTTCAGGATATGGTACCTTAACCGGTCTCATTAGGCAGTAGGCGTAAACACCGTCTTCGATCTGAACAAACGTCTTGAACAACATCAAGTCGTTGATTGGTTTATAAGATGCGTTCAGAAATTGCGATAACTTACCCACCTATTCTAGAAACCTCCAAAAGTGTTCTTCATCTTTAACTATTTCGGACTGAAGTCTTTCGATGTCGGGTGACGGCGTTCTTACACTCACATAGATGTGGTCAGTAAGTTTGTGTCCTTGGTACCAGTTCGCGAACCCTTGGCCATAAAGGCCTTCCACGGTGCCCATCATCTCATTGTAGTGTCTCGCGCTCCAAAGCATAATCTGCCCATGGTCTATTTCGGATACCATCCATATTCCACCGTTATCCCAGTCATACCCGATGTCGCTAAGCCCGTGTAGGTTTAACCAAGCCTCAAGCTCTTGCCAAGATGCAGAGAGAAAAAACGCCAATCTGTTCATTGATCCTCCAATAAGATCCTATACATAATGTCTTCGTTGAATATAACCATATCATAATCAGCGGAGCGTTCGTCTTCTGGCATCACCCAAAAGACGGGGTTATCTTCTATAATAAAGTCTTCCGATAAAAAATCAAAAAGATCGTTCATTGTTTCCTTTACTAGCAGCGATTTGCTGCTCGTTTTTCCAGTATAGGGTAGCTATACTGAAGAAGTTGGAACAATCCCACTCTAACTCCTCCTGTTTCCTTCGGTCAATCTGCCAACATTCATTTACCGCGAGCGCATCGTTAGATTCGTAAGTGAGGTTATCAACTGGATACGGCGTCGGAATCAGCCGTTCTTGCGGCGGATAGAGAGTAAAGACGTAGCCGTAAGGGCCATAGTCCTGCATGTACCACGTTAAGTCCTGAATTTCGCCAGTCACCCAGTTTGTGCTACCGCACAACGCGAAGGAGACCGGCACCCTAATATCGTGCGCGGTGTAAAGCTTACCCTCATTGGGGATAACTTGGCCTTGTCTAATAATGGAGTCGGCCTTTTCTTTCGCAGGTGTCCCGTGGTAGAACTCGTCAGGAACACGGCGATAGCTTAGTAGGAAATTAAGAAGCTCGTGCATAGGTCTCTATAAAGGTTATGATATGTCTATAATAACGGTCTAAGGTAGATAACGCTTCTTCTGTTGAGTGGGCGTCATTTTCATGATCGTTGATTTGCACCCCACCATGCCCAGCCACGAGAGTGATTATAAAATCTGGAGCGTAGAAGTTAACCGTGATATCAAAATAAAATTCTCTACCCCTGTAATATAAGGTCTGTTGTAATCTAGTGCCATATAAAGATAGTGCGCCTTCGTCACGATCTTTCAAGAAAATATTTAACGCTTCCTGTATATCACCCAACTTTTTAACGACCTCGAGAGGCATTGCGTTAGCTTCTTCCCGTTGTGCGACCTCTACAGTATAAGTGCCACCTTTAAGTATACACTCACCTTCGTGAGTAAAACGGCTGTTACTATTGTAAAAACGCATATTGTACAACGGGGCTAAGATGTCGGACGGTTTAGCGGCAACCTTGTATATTATTCCAAGGTATTCATCATCGACTCTGCCAGTAAACCTAGATGCAGAATTCTCATCTATGGACCACGAGGTGGCTCTAGGAAAAGTTACAGTGCCTGTTATCCCTTTTACCAATTCTGTCAGTGAATTCACGCCGAACGACTTAGAAATAGTCAACAGCCCATTCTTGCCAGTGGTTTCTAAGATTATTTCACCACGATATAGGTTAATAGGTGAAGTAGGTAAGTACTGCGCAATTCTCTTTGCATCGTCGTCATCCCAAAATGACTCAATATCATAAGGGCTGTTTAGCCACCGTCTCAACTTGGCCATCCAATCTGAACTCGCTAAGAGTAAGAAGTTTTGCAGACTCATAACCGATTCTCTAACTCCTCAATAAACCGTCGTCCGTTCTCAATTAGAGGATCTGCGATACAGGGACCCTCTATTTTGTAGTAGAAGTTACGGAAAGGTTGTTCAGGGTAGAGCATAGGTTTAATCGCGGTCAGAACGATGTTGTTGTTGTGTTCAGACTCTTTGTAGAATCGTCTCCAAACCATTTCAGCGTCGTCGCTTAACTCTGTTTGATCGGGGCAAATGCCGTTAGGTTTGACTAACTTCATGGCTGCAGAATAAAGATAAGGTCCGTAATCGTCCATTGCGAAGCTAGAATTAACCTCACCGTCGCCACAATAAAGAGATCCTTTACAACCGTCTTCGTGTAATACAGTTATTAAAGAATCCTCAACAAAACTATCTTCTTTTATCGAAAAATTAACTATAGCCCGTATCATATCATCATCTATTGCTAATTTATCATAGATAAGAAAACCATGAGGAGAATGTTGTTCGACAATAATCATTCCATCGGGGTTACCTAACGCTGCTTCAGTAAGGAAATTGTTTAAGTTCATAGCACAACAAAGCCGCGCGATTCAAAAATCGTGCAGCTTATCTCTCTTAAGTCTGTAAGTTTCAATCGGTCTCCTTGCGAAGACCCCTTATACCATTTTCCTCAGCTCTGCGATAAATTCTCGTCCTCGTTCAACCATTTGATCCGACAAACAATCCCCATGAATCTTGTAGTAGAAATTGCGGTAAGGGGTTCTAGGGTAATACTTGTGTACCGTGGGTGTTAGTTCAATAGACCCACTTGCTGCTTCTTTGTAAAACCGTCTCCAAAGTCTTTTTGCGTGAACACTCAGGCTGCTTTGATCTGGACAGATACCGTGATCCACATGTTTCATTGCTGCGGTGTAGATGTAAGGCCCGTATCCCGACTTACTGTGGCTTAGGCAGACTTCACCGTAAGGGTAAGCCCTTACGAATCCAAAGTGACGCATAGGTTCGTTTTCATAAATCTCTTGATGAAAAACTTCCCGTATAACGTTATACGGCTTTCTGATTCCATTCAAGTTCGTCTTTGGAAATTGTTTGAAAAAGTACACCAAATCCAATAGATAGAACCGATGAAATCCTTCCTCAAAAAAGTTTACAACTACATGATTCTCGGGGTTTCCTAGTCCCATTTACGATCACCTCAGAATCATTTTAACACAAGTCTGTAAAAAGTCAAGCGTTTTTATATTACTTCGACCGGAGCGTTCGGGTCGTACTGGTCCACCATCTTTTGCAACTCTGCCATCAACTGATTGCCGGCTTCTATCAAACCGTCAGACCTTGAGGGACCGTTGTATTTGTAGTTGAAATTCATCCAAGGTCTGCCGGGGTCTACAGGGGGTGTTATGGGAATTAATGTCACGTCCTTTGCCTTAACGGCCTCGTCGTAGTACTTCTTCCAACTCTTAATCTTAGAGCCCCCACCCGGTCTCACGCCGGTCGGCAGTAGTTTAATAGCTGCTGCGTACATGTCCGCACTATCTTCACTGCCCGCGGCGTCGTACTTGATTAAACCGTCGTCCGAAAGGATCAAGAAGGACACGTCGCCTCTGGACTGTGTCATAAGGTAACGAAGCACACCCTGACTCTTGATGAGCGGATAGTAGTTAACCAAGTCGTCATAAAGTTGGTCAACGACGGTAGTAACGTCAAACATCTTAAAGAACCAGTCACCTACCGGTGTATGATAGTGACAGAGTGCGCGGATGCTTTTCTTTGATAAGAAACGAAATAGTTTTTTGCCCATAATTCTCCTTAAGGACAGTATATCACAGTTAGAAGATCTGTTTATTAGTTCTTGAAGACACTTTGCCAAAGTATCTCTTGGCCGTTGTGTTTGTAGGCGTTCGCAAGATACTGTCTGGCAAATTCTTGCACCGTCATGTTCACTCGGCTTAGGAAGTTGAGAGTGCTTTCGCCGTAATGAGGACTCTCAAGAACCTCAATGCCATTCTTTAGCGCAACGTCCTTGGCGACAGCGTCTACGAATCCTTCCCAATCAATCCTTTCCATAGTGGAGAAGCGAAGGCCGAAGATTGAGTGAAGGAACTCGTGTATTAAGACGTAGTACTCACCGTTTCCTTTCAGGTCCTTAAGGCCAATACCACTAAAGAAGTTGTGCACGCCCTTCGCATCAAAAGGAATTCCGCGCTCTCTACAAAGCTTCTTCCACTCCGTCGAGTTGTAGACTTGTGTTTCTACATACTGTACCGGCTGACCTAAATAGTCGGACAAGATCTGCATCAAGTACTGCATGGCAGGGCAGGACTCTGGGATCTCTTGATAGCCCTTAGAGCGGTAGTCGGCTAATAGGAAGTTCGTGAGCGAGGCGGACTTATTTGTTAATAGGCGTTCGAGATCTTCTTCTGGAAGGCATTGAGGATTAGGGGTAAACCAGCCGTTGAGTTCGGCTATCTTTTCAAACATACCAACAGCTCCGAATGGATTGCCGTCTTTTTGTGAAGCCACAATCATGTGATTGATAAATTTTTTACTGTATTTTCCCAGCATTCTTTGTGGCACAAAACAAAATTCTTCAAAATCTCCAGGCCAATTAACCATACTCTGGGTCGTCCTCTCGCTAAAACAATAAGTATAATCTTGTTCTTTTGCGTCGTTCCCTAACCAAACCTCTAAAAAACTAAATCCACGACGATCTGCCCAGTGTTTCCAACGCACAAAAGCACCAACTAACTCATATTCCTTTACCTTGGTTCCGCATATTATATTATTTCCAATTATCAAAGAGTATTTACCGCTTGAGTTTTTAGTGGCATATTGTAAGGCTTCTGCACCGTAAATATTAATGAATTCGCTTTTCGAATATCTACTATGATCATCTAAACTCCAATAACTCGGCGTTATGCTCCCAGTGCCGTCGTCCCACCTTAGCCAGATACTCATGATTGCCCCAATAAGAAGGAGGTTAGTTTACTGCGCGCTGCATACAGCGGGTTGTCAATGCCTTTCTTTTCACATGCCTCGTCAATCCATTCGATAAAGGCTTGTTGCCAAGCTTCAGCTTCCCCACCTCGGGGATCCATTCCCATACCAATTGGCATGTCGAGACCCTCAGGTATTTTCATACTGATAAGCAGTTTGATCGGGTAAAACAGGTCCCCATAAGTTTGAATGTCTGATACATTAACGCCAGCAACTTCATGGCGAAAGAACGGCTCATAAATATCTCCGACAGTGTTACCTTCCCATATCTGTAAGTAAAACCCGGGGTGGAAAAAGATCTTTAAACCGTCCAAAGCGTGTTCCGAATTGGTATCAAGTCCAAACAACGTCTTTGGTGGAGTAGGTAACTGCCAGCCAAACTCGGTTTTAACTAACAGTTTGTCGATTAAGTCTAATGGCATATTGTTTTTATAAAGAAAGGAGACTGCCTCCTCTTTTGATTTAAAAGCGTTAGGCAGTGCCCAATTCCCCCTCTGTTTAGAGGAGCTAAAGAAGTCGTAATAGCTCTGCTCGTCGGGGATGGGATCTTTATCTATTCTAAAGAATGTCATTTTCCTAATAGCTCCGGTTTCTCTTCGTCATTGTCAACGACGTCAACCTTATCAACTATGGCCGACAAAGTGTAGAAGGACTCGAGGATAGTCTGGTATTTGTAGCGGATAAGACTCTCAGGAACCGTTCTATCCCGCAGTTGATTTCTTTTAATCGAGTTTTCCAATGAGCAGCGCACAAAGACTAGGGTTACTTCGTATCCCGCAGCCTGTAGTTGGTGTACCCTCATCACCATTTTATCGGGGTTTGTTCCGGTACCGTCAAGGATGATATTGTCGCCCTGTTCTATAGATTCTCTAAACAATTGTTCTGCGATACCCTTGCTCCACTCGTGCAGCGGCGCGGGATTCTCAGGATCATATTCGGGATGAGACGCTTTAATCACATCCGCGTCAATGTATTTAAAGTCGCTCAATGAGAACTTCTGTTTAATATACGTAGACTTCCCCGCAGCAGGGAGACCCATCGTTAAGACTGCTGTCTTCTTTTGTGTGAAAGCGCAGTGCAATAAGAAATATTGAAGGTTCATTTTGATCCTTTGTTATAAGAAATAATCCACCAGTAAATAAATAGAACTAGACCGATAAGGCTTAGGCTTATCACGACATACTTGACGATGGAAAGAGGAATAAACATTATTTGCCCCGCGCACCTAATTCGCGCTTAGACGTAATTTGAGGAAAGAACCGGTTAGCCCAATCCCATATATCGTTAGCGGAAAGAAAACTTCTGATCAACTCTTGTTCTGTCATTCCGGCCGTATTGGCCATATCCCTAACCTCGCTGACTTCGTCCATATACGCGTCATTGCGTCTCCACCACCAGTGGTTAAGACGACAAATGTTATCTGCGGCCAACTCTGTAACCCCCTCAATCACGCTCAACATATCCTCGTAAGGTTCTGAGCGCATCGTACTATGGATCAGTTCGTGGATAACGTCGTTTTCGCGGCCCTTAACTACGTGAGCCTCTCTGGTATCGAAGTCAAACCTACCAACCGTTTCGTAACCCTCGTCCTCCTCACTAAACGTTTTTATGAGCCGTTTATCGGTCAGTACGTTAATCGCGCTAAAACGCGGTGTTAGACCGGTGTAGTCTTTGATCGCCTTGATGAGTGGTTGTAGGCCGACACAGTCTTTACAGACGGGAGCGGCTAAGAGGAAATTAGTTAACTTTGATGCTTGTGAATGTTGTGCGACATGCTCTTGGCGTTTCTTTTCATACTCTATGTTTTGTTGTTCATACCACTCTTTCATCCGCTGTTTAAATTCATCCTCCGAAATACAGATCGGGTTTGCAGTGTACCAACCGTTCCATTCAAGAAGATTGTCTATGGCCTTCCCTTTTAATTGTCGATGTATGAAATTGTAAGAATATTTACCTATAAACTGTTCAGGAACAAAGTTCATTCTTGCTGCAACATCATAAATAAAGTCTTTAAAAAGATAATCATCTTCGGTTGCTTTCCTACCCGTCCAAACCTCTAACCACTGCGCTCCTGATGTGTCTTTACAATAAGCAGACCAAACCATTAAATCTTTATACCATCTATATTCTGTGCATGCCATTATCTCTTCTAAAGGGTTTTTGCTAGTCGAATCTGCCCACCAGTCCTTTTCAACCTCTACACCGCTTAATATTTTTTCTCCATAAATTATCGTGTACTCCCCATTAGGAAGAAGAATAGAATACTTATCAAACGCTTCTTGGCTGAGGTTTCTTATAAACCATTCTTTACTAGAACCCATGCCTACGGGAAAATAATAGCTCGGCGATCTGTCACCCCTACCATCGTCCCATCTTAGCCAAACACTCATTTAGGCTCCAAGAGAAAGCGGGTTAGTTTTGATGCTGATATTTCATACTCTTTACCAAAAGGAGTATTAATCATCATTTCGTAATCAGTCTCATCATCAGTGGGTGGGGAAATAGGTGGAACCGGATTAGGGACACCTTGTTTTTTACAGTTGTCATCAATCCATTTCCAAAATCTATAAAACCAAATCTGTTCTTGAGAGCCACCATAACCCATCCCCATAACTGGGCACTCGGCAAAAGGATCGGAAGGGAGCAACAGACTGATCACTAGCTTTGCGGGATAAAACAAGACACCTGCCGTCTGAAACGCGTTGCCGCGAGATAAGTCGGTTTGATAAACATCACCCACCGGATTGCCCAGCCAAATTTGCAGATATTTATTTGGCTTTAAGAACGTTATAAGTGATTTCCCTAATGACTCATCTTGCCACCAAATTCCAAAAAGAGTCTTCGGTGGAGTTGCTACTTGCCAGCCATATTGCGTTTCAACTAAAAGATCACTGAGGTATTCTAAATCGAACTGTTTTAAATAATTAAGCCCATCTTCTCTCGTCTTAAAGGCGTTAGGAAGTTCCCAGTGTCCCATCACCGAACTGTCGGCGGACGACGGTTTCCATCCCTCATTGGGGCGAAAGTCATAATAAGATTGTTGATCAGGCGCAGGATTGTTGTCTATACGAAAATATAAATCGTCGTGTTCACCGTTAGCCCAATAAGGATTACCCTCTACAATAGGACTATCCCAATGAATCTCGCCGGGATTGCGATGAGTTGGTAAAGTCATTTTATGAGTAAATCTCCTCTATAAATGTATCATAAGTACCGGGCATTATTATGTATTCAAACTGTGTATTGGCAAAACGCTCCTCTGGTTCGTCAACGACGTTTTTAAGATCTTGCGGAAGTTCTGCAATAGGAATAAAAACGTCCTTGGCCTCAAACTGATGGCTCATTACATAACCTTGGTTCCCCATAGAGGACCATATTCTCGCTACTTCTTGGTGGCTTGTCCAGCTTGTAAAGACTTTCTCCGAGTAAGTGAGACTCATTCCCTCTTTAATCTTACCGTTAAATGGTTCTGTTTCCCACTCTTCGTTGTTGTTAATACCGCGGTACAACTTAACAGACGTAGGAATCCATTTCACAAAGAATTGACGAACAGATAATGGGAGGTTTTCTCTACTAGATGATACGGCTCCACCAAGCATTATCCAACTGCTCAGGTTGATCAGCACCTCGACAGGAATTTTGTACTTATCTGAAATGAGCTGCAGTTGTTTGTCGTGTTCTTCGTGATAACCAGCTCGCAGAAACTTTGTTAATTTATTCATTCTACCTCTTTGTGAGGACTACGTGAATATCCATAACTACATTCCAATAATGTTGGATTGCAAACAACCTTGCCTCTTCCGAACGGTTTACCCACTCAGGATAAAAGGCGTAGCCGTAGGTGAAGTCAAAGTCGGCAGTGATCGGATAATGGTCTAGTCCGTTGTTTACGCGCCACTCGCGGTTGTAGTAAATGAATGTCGTCTCACAGATCCCTCTTACGTGAGTCGGGTCTTGAACCGCCCTAATACTCGTATAGTAAGGGGATACGACGGTACATTTGGCTCCGGGCTTGAGTATGCGGTACAGTTCGTTGAAGAAGGACATCAAGTCGTGGACATGCTCAACGAAGTGTGAGATTACTATCTCATCCACAGAGTCGTTGTCGAACGGATAAGGATAGGTCTCAAGGTCGTGTACGATATCGACGGCGTCAGTCTTCACGCAGTCCACCCCGACAAATCCGTCAATGCGCTGCTTGCCGCAACCGAGATTGAGGCGGAGGGGTTGAGGCTCGGGCTGATGATCCTGCTTGTGAAACGTTCTAAACTTCTTTCTACTCTTTAACATGGTTTCTCCTTTTAAATTTCAACACCAAGTTCTTTTAGCCCACTCTTTTCAAGCAAAGCTACACTATAAGAATATTGATTAACAAATGCTTCATACTTTTCTTTAGCATCGTGTCTCCACCAACCTTTTACCTCTGAAAATTGCTGCTTACTCCAAAGCCAAAAATCAGGGGTAAAAGTTCCCTCTATTACTCTCCCATCAAACTCGTAGGTTATAGGAAAAGTGAATAATTCATAAGACCATTCTATACCTTGTGCGTCTAAATATTGGGCATATTTAGCTTCCCAAGTTGAACGGAACTTGGTGCCGGCGTATTCGGTAACTTTACCGTGTGCCGGTAATCTTCCTCTATGCCAATTAGCTATAGCCTCACGAGCTTTTTCGGTATGATGTCCCCCAAACCAAGGATTATTTTCCCCTCTTCGCCACTCACTCATTGATTTATGTTGGCATTCAGTACTACAATAGTGGCGCTTAAATTTTTTATTCTCCCCTTGTGTTATACTAATTAGCTTTCCGCAAAAATCACAGGGTATTTGTATGCTAGTGATTCTTGCGTTTCCACAGCATTGGGGGCTACAATATCTACCGGCGCCAAATTCTGATTTACTCTTTTTTATATAAAATGTTTTACCGCAATATTCGCAGATTCTTTTGATTTTACCACCATGCCAATTATGATGTTTCTCCCGTTGATGAGCTTTACCAAAGCACTCCACACTACAGTATTTATCAAGCCCTTTATCTACAAAACAAGGGTTTGATTCAAACACCTTGCCACAGGTGCCACATATCACTTGAACCCTTTTTCTTTTTGACATTCCATAACATTCTACACTACAGTATTTACCATTATCTCTTTTAATCTCAGAGTCTTTCATCTCAAATACCTTACCACAATATTGGCATGTCATTTGAGTTCTTTTTCTTCTAGCCATTCCATAACACTCCCTGCTACAATACCTTCCTCCGCCTGCTTTCACATAGGAGGCCCTTACTTTAAATTCTTTGTCACAATACTCGCATTTTCTTATCATGGATTACCAAACAAGATCATTAGTATAGTCTAAGTGGCCAACAAGAACGTTGGTGTTACAAGCGAATCGGTACCCCACCCGCCCCGCATTTTGATAGAACCATAAATCTTGGGTGAATGCCTTAGCTCCGATCCCGGGTTGGTACTCCTGTACTGTTTTAAACCAAGGACGTGGTATTCTCTCATCCTTAAACATTGAGATCTTAAAGAGGTTAAATCCCATCCCCAATCCGTTTGCCTCCTGTAAAGTATTCGGGATGGGTACTTGCGGGATAAAGTTTAGTGGTATCTCCTTGGGGTTTCCGTAGATCATCGGTTGGCCGGCAGGTTCATACTTGTCTCCGTTCATCATTCCACCTTTTGTCCAATACAAACCCGATACTACATCGTATTTATCCATTCCCTCATAAAGCCTCAAAAGCCCGTCCGGTGGTGGCATGTTATCTTCTTCTAACGTTAGAATGTACTTCCATGTTGATAGATCTGGATGATTTAAAATTGTCTCAATAGCGTTATTGTAAGCTTCGTCCACGGCCATACCAGTCATAAATATCCTAATACACTTATTGTTCATCGGCAGCATTAAACCGAGCCAGCTCTGCACTACCCTTGCTGGAATCATCCCCCTTGTTGGGACTACAATAATCGTTGATAGATCCTTATACGTGTTCCCCTGAATCAGTCGGTCACGCGCCTGTTCTAGATTACTATTGTTGATGCCGGCTGTGTTCTCAATTATAATTTGTGGCTTACCCATAATTAAACTCCGTCACTTTCTCCACTAAAGTCTTCAAGTCGTTAAACTCGTGCTCCCAAAGTACAAGGGTTTTAAAACCGTACTCTCTAAATGTATTAACTCTTTTTTGAGGGTTTTGTCCCTTGTGCCACCAGTCACCGTAGATTTCGATGATCTTTTGCCCGCTCATGTTGATGAAGTCCGGGCACTTACCCGCAATGATGACTTTGCCATTTCCGACGAATTTGTATTGGCCGAAAAATAGTAGGCGAAGTAAGGATTCAAAGACGAGTTCGAGATTGTTAGGACTGTTCATTGCGCTTCCAGTACAGCGTTGCTAGGTTAAAGAAATTGCTACAATCAGACTTTAATTCGCGCCATAGATTGCGGTTAAATTGCCAGCATTCATTTGGAATAAGAATTTGTTTACTCACTATTTCGGAATTTCTATCATCATACAGCCCATCTATCATTTCTGGATTTTTAATATATATAATAAATACATAACCATACTGTCCAAACTTTTCAATTGCTTGTTTACATCCTCTATCCCATTCATTATCAGGATGCCCATTAACATACCATCTTTGAAGAGCATAACTAGTAGCCACGTCTATATCTGGAGTTAAAAATATTAAAACATCTTCCATTCTGCCTATGCTTTGTTTTTCTATAATTTTATCTGCATTTACTTTGGTGGGAGTACCATGATAATACTCACCCCTTCGGCGTTGCCAAGCCATTAAAAAATTGGTTAGTTTAGTCATTGCGCCTCCAATACAGCGTCGCAAGATCAAAGAAGTTAGAGCCATCTTTTTGCAATTGTGGGCAAAGGTTACGGTCAAACTGCCAGCATTGCGACGGCATAACTGGCCCACCTTGAGAGACGTTAATCCCACCAACCTGTAAAATAGTGTCGAGCACGCCCTTATCTAACGTCTTAATCGCCTTCTTGCCTATGTGTGACAGAATGGCCTCGTCATTCATAAAGACCTTAACCTCATGCTTTTGGCGGGGGGTTAAGTTGTTCTCCGCCCAATTCAGCAACCTTATACCTAAGGACGTCTTATCCACTTTTGAGTAGTCGAAATCGTGATATACTTCCTTTCCATTTTTCTCCATATAAAAGTCCCAAACCATTTGACCAATACTGTCCTCGTCTGGTATCAAATCGTTGTTCAGGTCTTGTTGTCGAACCACAAAAAGATATGCAAATTGTCCATATTGTGGTATGAGAGAATCTGATAAATCACTACCAAGCATGTTTCCCCCAATAGCATATATTATGGCATAACTAAGTTCTTGGGTTAAATAGACCCGATCCTTAATTGGCGCGAAGTAGTTTTTACCCTGCTCTGGCCTGCCCTGCAATCCCTCCACAATAATCTCGTCTGCTAGTTTCTTCTCATCTGTACCGTGATAGTATTCGTCAGGGCTGCGTTGCCAAGCTAATAGGAAATTAGTTAAACTCATCCCGCGCTCCATAGTTTAATTGCGCATTTACTAAAAGACAGTTCGTCTTTCTCTGCAGTATGTGCTGCGGGATTCCAAAATAAAAATTTATCAAATTTCTTCTCGTAAAATTTCCATAATTCGACAGGAAAAATAATGTTAGATACTTTTACGATACTACCGTCACCTATTAATTTCATGGATGATGTTTGAATATCTTGATCGCGAAATACTAATACGAATGGTCCATAAGTTCTAGCCGCCAGACTTAAGACATGTGTCAAATAAGCGGTATAGGGTGCGTTAAAATCAGTTGGTCTTAGTCCGTTCCGCACAATACTTTGGGCATCTTCCAATTTAGGTGTACCGTGGTACCAGTCATCTGACTGATGCGCATAAGCACTAAGTAAGAATGACTGTAAACTCATATCTCAAACGTCCATACTAACTTAACCGCGGAAGCCGGAACCGGAACTGGATAATACCAAGATCCCTTATTCCCTTCTTCGTCACTACTCAACCCTGAATCCGATATAGCACCGTCGGTTAGCTTTACTTCCCACACATCCATCGAACAAGGTGGGTCGGTTCTTCCCATATACTCTGCGTACCACCGAGCCTGTTCTAAGTTGTCAAAGAAGTAGAATCCTTTCCCTGTTGACCATCTGTCGTACAAGGACTTAGAAGGATCGATTCCATAACGACCTATAGATTTTCGTGCTTCAATCGGAGCAACATGATATCCCGTTTTAATAGGATGGAAAACAGTAGCGGACTCGGTGGGCACCCATCTATCCTGTATGTCATAATAACCATTCTCTTTTTTGCGCTTCTCTTCAACCGCGACCAAGTCAACTTCCTCTGATGGCCCCTCTACCCAACGGTCGTACATGTCGTAGTAGCCGTCTTTACCAGAGGTTAAAAATTCCGTCAGTTTGTTCATAGTCTTAGTAAACCGCATTAAATATCATTCCTCCTACCTTAGTCCAAACTCGATCCCAATCCCAGTTCTTACCGGTGATCTGATCTATTTTTTGCATAAACTCCTTACCACGCTCATAAGGACCGGCAGTCTCTACGGCATCCCTTTTAAGTATATAGTAATAACCAAGTGGGTCTTTGTCGTCGTTATACCCACCAAGCGAGATTCTTAATACCTTAGATCCCTTAATACTATCGTTGTAAAAGTGTTGCCAAACAGCCCTTGCCCTACTAGACGTAGAGCCAGAATAATCAGCTCCTAATCCCATTCCTTCTTTACTAGCCTCTTGCATGGCAACCAAATAAAGAATAGGGCCAGCTCCGTCAATTCTAGAACCGGCATATTCCACTGAATAATAACCATCTCGTTCTTCTATCTCGATCATAGCGTTAGCTTGTTGATATATTTTTCTACACAGAACTTGAACGGGATCGCCGTCTTCAAGCCTATCGAAACGCGCATTTTTAATCGCGTTGTCAGGCCAGTAGAAAAGGCAATATCCATCGTAACCGTAGTTGTTATATTTAACAAGATACCCGCCGGTAATAGGGCGCCTATTGGCGATCAGTTCGTCGGAACCTAATAAAAAGTTAGTCAGTTCACTCATTAGTATTGTACCTCCACGGGTTTCACAAGTGGGTTAATATAGTTTATAAATTCGTCGCCCTTTTCTGCTTTGTAATATAGGGCGGTAGGCCGGACGCCGATGATGTTTGTATAAGCCCTTAGTAGGTCGGCATAGTTACTGAACGATGCGTTAGTTAGGAAAAGGACCCAAGCTCCGTCCATGTAGGCGGCTATCTGTCGGCCACCATGCCAAATAGAATCGTTCTCGTTGATCAGCAGATCATTGTTGAGATCGGTCCGTAAGAATGCGGTTAGTTTACTCATTATATAGAAGCCCTCAAATTCTCAAAATGAATTAATGGCACGAATTGGCCTAACACATGAGGCGTAGATAAATCAGACTGCCCAATATTTACAGGCGGTTCCGCACTAACTGCTGTATAGCGTCCTAAAAATGGTGACCAACCTAAAGAAGCATCTGTAACAGCTGCAACACCAATAGTACCAGACCTTTGATTAGATGCCGCATATTGCATTCCAATAAAACTAATGCCTTTTGCTTCACCGGAAGATGCCATTGCATAACCTATATAATATTCTGCTCCCTGACTTAATGATGGTGTAGTTGCTTGAGATGCTGAGTTTGAAAACTGGCTAGAGACAAAAGGTAAATAACGAATACCACCGAATACAGACCTCATATTATTATTATCAGCATTAGAACCAAATGTAGTTGAAACCCAATACATCATTTTTAACGATGTTGTATTAACTGCACTATAAAGTGCAAGCCAAGCACTATAAGTAAAAGCATTAGTATTTGCTACCTTATTTGTAAGGTCACAAGAAAAATTAAGATATGCTGATGAGATAGTTATATACCCCGGAAATCCACCAGCATTATGTGCACATAGAGGTAAAATCCCCCATGATTGATGAGTTGAACCCATTAGCCAATCATGTTCTGTCCCAATGTCCTCATCTATTAGTTTCCCAAAATTGAAGTTATAGTAACGACTGATCGTCTGACCGCCCGATACTATAACAGTAGATGCATTGTTTGAAATACTAATGTTGCCAGCACCAGAAATACTTATCTGTCCAGATGAGCCGTTTAAAGATTGTACAAAAAGATGATCATGTGTTGACTGACTATAAGACCCGGTTACAGTTGATCCGTTCGTACCCCATCCTAAGCCGTTCGAAGCGCTTAAAACAAATGCGGTTTGAGCCGGAACTGCAGGGACGGTATAAGATCCCACAATGGAGTTGTTCGTAATGTAGAAAAGTAATCCGTTGGAGTTACCAAATGTATAAGTGGAGGCCTGTAGCGAAGTATTGCTTCCAGAAATAGCGGGGTTTGTAAGAGTAGGAACCGTATAAGAGGCGGTCACCGTAGACCCGTTAGTTCCAAAACCTACACCGTTTGAGTTTGACAACACAAAAGCGGACTGATTGAATGTAGTTAAGTAGGCGGGGAGATCAACCGAGACTCCCGACGTATTTACTGTTATAGACCCGCCTGTGATTGCTCCATTAACACCAGCAAACGTATTCGCAGAGGTATAGAAGTAATTAGCGCGCTCTCCGGTTCTCATATATTCTAAAATGGAAGCATAAATTCCTTGGGTCCCCGTGCTAAAACTTACACCGTTAGAATCTGCAAAGTTTGCGGTTTGGAAAGTAAACGATCCATTACTTGCGCTTAACGCTTGATTTGATTGAGAGGAAATATAAGCCGGTAAGTCCACTGAAACACCAGAGGTATTTACCGTGATTGAACCTCCGGTTATTGCTCCATTAGTTCCAGCAAAGGGGTGTGCGTGAGTTGACTGTGAGTAGGAGCCTGTAACTGTTGAACCGTTTGTACCCCACCCTAAACCGTTTGATGCGCTGAGGACAAAGGCGGACTGATTAAAGGTTGTGAGATAAGCGGGTAGGTTAACAGAAACCCCACTTGTATTCACCGTAATAGAACCGCCCGTAATAGCGCCGTTAGTACCAGCAAAGTCGTGGCCGTGAGTAGACTGGCTAAATGAGGCCGTCACCGTGGACCCGTTGGTTCCGAACGTGAAGTTATTCGAATTACTCAAAACAAAAGCACTTTGACCGGTTAGATAGTTTCCAACTGACAAAGAAATTCCGTTACTAGCGCTTGTTATTGTTATATTTGTACCAGCAACGTCTGTTCCTGAGCCGTGAACATGGGTTAAGTTTGCAAACGTATTTGCGGAAGTATAGAAGTAGTTGGCACGCTCCCCGGTCAGCATATAATCGGGCAAGTCTATAGAGATTCCCGACGTATTTACAGTCATAGATCCGCCAGTGATCGCCCCGTTAGTACCCGCAAAATCGTGTGCGTGGGTAGACTGACTGAACGAGGCTGTAACGGTGGATCCGTTGGTCCCGAATGTAAAGCTATTTGAGTTGCTGAGGACAAAGGCAGATTGGTTAAACGTTGTTAGGTAGGCAGGTAACGCAATGGAGAGACCGTCTGATGAAGCGGTTATAGACCCACCCGTCATAGAGACGTTGGCACTGCCTATATAAGGGTGAGCGTGGGTAGATTGAGAATACGACCCTGTTATTGTAGAACCGTTCGTTCCCCATCCGAGTCCATTCGAAGCGCTTAAGACAAATGCTGTTTGCGCGGTAATGTATGCAGGGAGGTCCACAGACACACCAGAAGTGTTTACTGTAATGGAACCTCCTGTGATAGCTCCGTTAGTTCCTGCAAAACCGTGGCTATGCGTGGATTGACTGTAGGAAGCGGTCACCGTGGAGCCGTTAGTTCCCCATCCCACCCCATTCGAATCACTTAAGACAAAGGCCGACTGATTAAACGTAGTTAAGTAGGCGGGTAGGTTGACCGAAACACCTGAGGTGTTTACCGTAATCGAGCCGCCCGTTATCGCCCCGTTTGTTCCGGCGTAATCTCCCGTTGCCCCACTTGCTCCATTAATTGTAATGACGCTGAGGCTTTGGGATAGGGTTATGTTGGATCCGGCTACAATTGAAAGGCTTCCGGAAGAGCCGTTAATCTCTTTTACAAACGAGGACGGGGCGATTGCCCCATTATAGTTTATCGTTATTGTACTTTGACTTTGAGACAAGGATATACTGGACCCACCGACAAAGACGATGTCCCCTGATGAGCTGTTCAAAGAACGAACTGCCGGTTGGACCGATTGGTTGAAGGCGGAGATTGTTATCGTAGAAAGGTTTTGAGATAATGTGATGTTGTTTCCAGCTGCGAAGACTATTGCGCCAGTACTGCTGTTTAGAGACTGCACACCCGGTGCGACAGAGCCGGTCATTGTACTTCCGCTTAATCCGAATGACAGGTTATTGGAGTTCGAAAAGACTACCGTTCCACTAAGGATCGTGGACGCACTATCTGCTATTCTCACCCCTGCACCCGTACCGACTATGGCATCTACGTAAGACTTGTTAGCAGCATCCATGTCACTAACGCATAGATCAACGTTGACGATCCGATGACTGTTAGCATTAATATAGGAGCTTGACGAAGCGTCCGTGTTATATCTAACGACGGCGTCTCCGTCAAACAGATTGTGTAACGCTGATTGCTGCTTATCTAACATTAATCTCCGTTATCTGATAGATCTTGGAAGGATTGTAAATAAAGACCACACCGCCACCATCGTAGGCGTCGATACCTTCATCTATTATTCGTTTTGTATATTCTTGAGGCGACTCACCGAAATGAGAGTCTCTTTGGTCGTATTCGCCGGCTACGTTACCTCTGAACTTCAGTTGAAGCACGGCGTATTTCTCGGTGTTAAATGGTTTTCCCGGGTTAGTGAAATAATTGGTTGCGTTTTTAAGTGTGTGCATACAACTCACCGCGTAGTCGTTTACCCAACGCGGAGCTATCTTTGACAGCTGAAATCCGTTGGCCAGTATCGACTCAACGTTTTCCCTTTTTGTAGTGTGATAAAGGGTCAGCGTTTTTGTTTCAATTTCCGCCGTTAGAAAGTTAAATTTGCTCGCCGCCATATCATCTAGACGAACGTTACCTTCTGGTCTATAAGGTTTGAGCAGGTCTTCAAGGTTAGCAGTTTCAGAAAGTGCCAACCAAGCCTCTGTAACGACATTCCAAACAACGCTTTGTATAGTATTAAAAGTGAGACCAGTCGCATCTTCCTTTTCTTTTATGTTATTTACTGTAACATCTACTAACTTGCCGGTATCGTTCCAACTAAAAACTAACTGGGATGATTTTGTATTAAACCATTTTCTAATAAAGTCGGTCATAAAATTTTCCCCAGCCGTATTTAAAGCATATCCATTATAGTTACGCATTACACCGAAGAATAACGGGTCACCAATAAATGAAATAGCATGCATAACTTCAATACCTAAGACTAAATGGATAATTACATTTGTTGGTATATCATTCCAAGCACTCGCCCGATCACCAAAACTAGCGTTGGTTAAAAACTCTGTAAGTTTGTTCATATCTCCAATTGAGTCCCTTCCTTAACTTCTGTATTAGGAATAAATTCAGCTGTGCCTTCGCCCTTATAAGGCTCTGTATGTTGAAAATCTTCCTCTGGTATAAGGTGGTTAATCGCATCCGGAGTTGACTCCCATTCGTCAGGGTTAAACTTCGCATTAGGATCAATGTTATCAGATTGTATGATCTCTCGAACTAGTTCCTCATCTCCGTCGGCCAAGTCCAATAGGCCTTCGTAGTTAGAGGCGGCGTCCAATGGGTGTTTAGACGCACTGATGCGTTCGTCTATATCTGATTGAATCTTTGGAACCATTTCATCCCACGCTTTTATACCGACGCCCGTTAGCTCGTTCTCGATCTGCTTGATGTCTCTAAGATATTCGTGGTACTGATCGTTCAGGCCGGCCTCTTCAATGAGCTTAACAAAGATAGGATCATCGGTGAATGAGACTCTAACCTTTTGAATATTAGACATTGCCGGGCTTAGGTGGAAGCCGAGGAGGGGAAAGCCGGCTTCGGCCAAGTAGGCTGTAATCGCTTTCATAACTGCGTCTTCAAGTTTGTCGGTGTAGTGCAAGAATTCTCCCACACCCTCAGGATCCCAGTCTTCTTGGTCGTCAAAAAGAGGCTCTATATTGTAGGCCCGCGTAAAGTCGTCGGGTGTATCAATCCAAACCGAATTGATCCGCGCAGCATAGTTTCCGGACTCTAGAAACATCTCTAAGAAACTGAGTGCATCGTTGTTTATTGATGCGGTTAAAAATTCTGTAAGTTTACTCATGTTATCCTTTTAGGTATTAAAGATATATTCCGCTACCTGTTGAAATACTATATGGTAAGACTCGTTTAATAAAGCGAGCTCAAAATTACATTGTTTACTTATTCGCTCTATAAACTTTCGATTAGCTTCATAGGCCGAGCTAGTATCGATCTCGTCTGTTTTTGTTGTATAGCAATACCTCAATGAATCTTCCGGCCAGCTATGCCTATCACCAATTGGGTGAGCCTCTATGTTTGATGCAGGATTTAGACTGTCGTCATAGAAGCGATCCCATACTTCCCCCGCTTGAAAAGAGGTGTCCCCGTCAACGTCCGACGCTAAGCCGTATCCTTCTGACCCAGCCTCTTGCATTGCAATAATATACATAGGTGGCCCATATCCGTTTCCTCGTGTAAGAGCTAACTCAACTGTCTTAAACTCATCATAACTTTGTTCAACCACCAACATGGCGATTGACCTATAGTTAATAAAATCCGCCAAACTATCCACATCGTCGAATCTTTCGTCGGTAACTAATAAGTGTGGATCATAAAGGACATAACCTATATCATAATCATTAGGGCTAAAAGCTGCTAGTGCCAAGCCTTGTATGCTTTTATACGAAGCATCTAACAAAAACGACGTTAGTTTGTTCATTTATCTCCTATTATAAGTAACTTCGTACTTGCCCGGATAGACAATACACTCTTTTTCTAATTCAATTGCATTAAGAATTTTATCTAATTCCGAATCCTCGTATAGTTGCTCTAAAAATTCTTGGTCGACATCTTCATCAATACTATCCATTAGATATTGAGAGAAGGCATACACATCGAGAGCGTCGGCTTTAGGATATTTTTGAGCGTCTAGCTCTAGCACGTTGTTCCCAAAGCCCAAACCTTCTATACCGTCTCCATCCTGAGTCCATGAGGTAAACTTAGCAGAACAATCATACAATGTCTTTTGACCGTTTTGCGTGGGGATTGGAAAACAATAAGTCGTCAGTTCACCGTCGTCCACTGCTCTGTAGATGTTTGATTCTAAATCATAATGATATTTGCCGGCCCACTTCAACAGAAGATCGGTTGGCTTATCCTCACCACCTCTAACCCATGAACATAGGTCAACGAGAGCCTCTATAAATACGGAGGCTTTCTCCGCTAGTAAAAACGATGTTAGTTTGCTCATCCTTGATGATCCCTTAAGTAATCTTCTAATAATCTAGAAAGCTTAGGGTCTACGTACTTCTCGTAGTCCACGTGGTTCGGTGTAGTCATCATGTAGCCCCAATTCCCGCTGCCAACGTTGTATACGAAGTGTACATCTCTAACCTCTACACGCTTAACATAGGTGCCGCTGTCTGCGTACAACCTGTCCCAAACTGCTGTAGCGGCATCTCGTGTCGCCCCCCTATCGTCACTCGCAACCGGTAGTCCGTATTTGTTTGTAATATATTGGATTATCGCCAAATAAAGCCACGCTCCATAACCGTGCGGAGCAAAGGCGCTATTAACAAAGTAATAGCCGTCGGCCTTACAGCATTGAATATGGCCGATCTCGTTGTTTACGTTAAAGTCAGTAATCTTCATGCTTTTAGGAAACAACGTCATTGTAACGTAGTACTCCGACTCTCCAAGTGCCATCACCATGCCGTCCGGCGGTGTGAGCGCGGCGCTCAGCGGCCCTAGTAAGAACTCGGTCAGTTTGGAGGCGGCAAATGCAAAGCCTCGCTCCGGTTGTTTGGGGACCAAAGAGAAGTCTTGCGCCATCCCGTCGTTTACACTAATGACATCAAAATCGTCGCCTCGCGCCTCTACTAAGCCTTTCATGTCGTACAAGTACCACTTTGCGTTTTCACCCCAAATGATTGTTAGTTGATGGTGAAGGCGGCCCATTTGAATGGCTTCTTCCAAAAGCATGTCAGGTACGAAGTAGGAGCGTTCTTTCCATACCTTACCCGTATTGTCAGTCCACTGGCCCACCATATCGATAAAACCCCAGCCGTTAACCTCAAGATCCTTTTCAAGATCTTTCCAGTTATCAGAAGCGATACAGCAGAACTTTTCACCTGAATTGAAGTGCTGTAGAATACGGCCTACGGATCCAGCGTTAAGCCTCATACTTCCTCCAATTTAATATCAAGTAAGCTAAATAATTCATCCCAACTATCGGTCGCGTTGGCCCGCGTGCCACCTAGTTCATGGAAGCGGTTTATCACAAGGTTCTTAAGGGCGGCGTTTTGATCATTCACGTTAACCGTTGCTACATAGCGGTTAGCAAATTCTCTAACGCTCAACTCCATAGTTTGCAAAAATCCTTTCAGCTGCTCACGGCCTTTCCGATAGCCGCCTAGCGGCTTTAGATCGAGGCCGAGGTTCTCGCATATCTCAAACGCGACCGCGTCCGTTAAGAATTCCTCAATCTTGTTGTTCTCCGTTGCGTTCGGGTTTGAGCTCAGAACTCCGTGAACCATTTCGTGAAGGATCTCTTGGGGTAGGCTGTTCTCCTTTACACCGATCTCTTGAGTCTCCTCGATGTAGTAACCTTTTACGCGGTTAGTAAGTGTTTCCTCACCGTTCTTTTTATTGATTGCGTCGCTCTTATCTAACCATTCTTGATAGTTCATCATATCTATACTGGATATCTTCGGCTTGATTCCGCCAAAGTAGTCGGCGATTGCGTTGATTAGATCCTGAATAGCGGGACAGTTCAAAGGAACAGGCCGCGCATTAAGCAGAAACTCTGTCAACTTGCTGGCCGATTTCCTTTCGGCTTTCCACTGATTGTAGGTGTTCTTCGCATTCTCGATCTGATACTTAGTAAAGAACGGAGCCTTCATTGAGTAGGCGTACTTGAGCTGTATATCCACACCATAATCGGGAGCTGGTACCCAATCATTCCTTGATGAAATAGGAGTGTGTTCAATCCGCGGGTCGTTATAGAAGCGTTGCCAAAGATCTTGCGCGGCGCTTGATGTGTTTCCTTCACCTTCATCCGACGCTAAGTCTCCTAAGACCTGCATCGCGATAAGGTATGTAAGTGCGCCGTAGCCTCCTTCTGGTCCCCAACCGCCTTCAACAGAATAGTAGCCTTCACGCGGGTAAGCCTCAACAACACCTACTCTAGTGTGTAAGTCTGTGTAGAGTTCAAAGATCGTATATCCGTCGGAGCCTTCGTAGATACTTAGGCCGACCTCTTCAATCGAGGGCAGGGATGCGTTTAAGGTCGATCTACTCGCGGACACCCCATATTTCCATTCTTCATACTGGCTTTCCGCCATTTCAATTTCCTGTTCATCAAAAAACGGTGTTCTCATACTATAATAACATCTAAGCCATCGCGGTTGACTTGGATGCCAATCTTTCCTTTTCATTATAGGGGTATGCTTAATTCGTGGATCGTCATAAAACTTCTTCCATAACGCTTCTGCACTGGGAGAAGTATTACCTTCCTGTCTATCAGATGCGATCCCTCCACGTAGTTGCATGGCGAGTAAGTAACAGAGTGCACCGTAACCGTGTTTTCCTTCACTAGTTTCAACAGTACCGTAATCGCCTTCCCCATATACTTCTACTATAGCTATTTCTCTCATACTCTTCACGCCAAGCGCCGAATCATAAAGAGAGAAACGATAGTATTCTTGATCTGAATACCAGTCTAATCCTAAACCGTCTAATGATGCGAGGCTGGCGTTTAGTCTCATCTTAACACTCTCTTTTTCATTCTGTCAATTGCATCATCTATATCTGATTGGGGAATAATAGGTTGTTTTAAACTATAAGCATATTGTGTGGCTTCTATATAAGAATCATCATCGTTATAGTTGGCAGATTCCTCTAGCCAAGTTGGTATATCTCTGTCAGGTATCATGGTGTGTTCAATGCGAGGATCGTTATAGAACTTATTCCAAAGATCTTGTGCGGCTAAACTAGTTGTAGCATCGTTGTCTGACGCGATGGCCCCACAAATTTGCATTGCGATTAAATACAAGAGGGCGCCATAACCGTGTATACCTTCACTATTTTCAACAGTCCAATAGCCATCATGGTGTTTCAATCTCATGTCAGCAAAAGAATGAAGAGCTTCGTTGCGAAGGCTCATGTTTTTATGATCGTTACGATCATAAACATACAACAACAGTCCGTCCAACGAGGCCAATCCTGCATTAAGCAGAAATGAAGTTAGTCTATTCAAAGCCCCACTCCTTTGCCCTTTGAACCGCGTCGGCGATTTGTTGTTCGGTGAAGACCGGAGACTTCAGTGTGTAATAGTATTTGTAAACATCCGACGTACCATTCCGATCTATGGGCTTCTTGTGAATTCGCGGATCATTAATCATGTGCCTCCAAAGTTCAACAGCGTCACGTGATAAGACCCCACCGGGCGATAACCCACCAAGCATTTGCATCGCGATTAGGTAACAGAGCGCTCCGTAACCATGTTCACCCTCTGCCCTCTCAACTTCCCAATAGCCAAATTCGTCTGAAGCAATTATATAGGCGGTATCATGCAAACGGTCAACGTTCTTATTTTTGTAAATCTTAAACATCCCTCTATCCATCACCAAGGCAACCTCGTCGATAGACGCAATACCGGCACTTAAAAGGAAGTTAGTAAGCTTGCTCGCGGCTTTTGTCCAGCCGTTCTTCCAATTAATAAATGTACTCGTAGCTTCGTTGATTTGATCTATGGTGAAAAATGGTACTTTCATTTCGTATCTATATCTTAAATGTTCAACTTTCCAGCGCTTCCTCTCTGGTATAAGTATCTTATCGATACGCGGATCGTCGTAGAAGCGCTTCCAAAGAGTAGATGCGTTATCGGAAGAGTCTCTATCTTTGTCTGACGCTATACTTCCAACGCACTGCATCGCGATCAGATAACAGAGTGCCCCGTAACCGTGATCTCCATATCCACCTTCGACGGTCCAATATTCTTCACCCTCATTGTCTTCACCCTCGTTGTGTGCGCTCACACTCGCTCTATTCATTGATCTCATAGCCTCTTCTTTTGATGTAAACAACATAAATATCCTAGAGTATATACTGCCCGGATCAGCATATAGCCCCACGTCTTCGATTGAGGCTATACCAGCATTGAGTAGGAATGTCGTTAAATTATTCACTCCACTCCTTATACCTTGCGATTGCGTCATCAATCTGTTGTTGCGTGAAGAACGGTGTCTTCATCCAATAACGGTATTTAACCGCTCGGGTGTGATGATCCATACCTCTTGACCAACCTACCCGTCTCTCTTCGATTGGTTCATGCGCAATCCGTGGATCATTGTAGAACCGTTTCCAAAGGTCTTGCGCTGAACCTGACGTGGTTGCGTCTTCATCTGAGGCAAGTGAACCGCAGATCTGCATCGCAATTAGATAGCAGAGAGCCCCATAGCCGCCTTCAGGGCCCCAACCATCTTCTACGGTCCAGTAATTATCCTGAAGACGAACACCCGTCATGCCATTTGGATCTCTAGTTTTTACTCGTCTCTGAGTAGTGTATATTTCTATATATTTGTAGTTAGTTTCGTTCCCGTCGCCGTTTTTCACGGCTACACTCTCAATAGATGGTAGTCCTGCGTTCAAAAGGAACTCGGTTAATACGCTCATGTACCCTCCTAGTGTAGTCCGGTGCCATCACATATACTGCAGTCTTCCGACTCGTCGTCGGTGAGCCCGGATCCGAAACATGCTGGGCAAAGTCTAGCTAAAGTGTGTTTCTCACTCGCCAATGTGTCTCCCCATTTATGAAATGTATCGTTCATGTCCATCTGTACAAGATCGCCATCGTCGGTTTGTCTCCAAACCTTGGCCGTCCTGTTACCGGAGCGCATGATACAATCCCAAATCGCATCCTCAACTGCTGGATAGCTTTCTTCAATTGCTAGAATGACGTATTCCTGTGTCTCAGGGTTCCAAGTTATTACCTGTTTACCATCTACAAACACGTCGTTCCCGTCGTACACATAGTCGCCCGGTTCTGGGACTGGTTCTGCTAATAGGTCTGACGTCTCGTCAGTATAAGCAGCGTTTAAAAAGTCTGTAAGTCTCATAATATTCCTCCTTTTGTGTTAAATTCCTGTGCGCCAAAGACTGTCGTCAGCGTTCCAAGGAGATCCGTAAGGGTCCTCTATGTAGTCGTCATCGTCAAAAACTCTAATAGTTGTATCAACCGGTTTCGTCGGATCACCTGTCGGTAGATCGGATATCCTACCGCGGGCAAAACTACCCATCGGTCTTACAAACTCATCAGCCGTCCCATTCTGTCGCGCTTCATATAAGACTTGCGCGCTCTTTATTTCGTCTAACGGAATGAGTGGATGAAGCGCAGTTAGTTTATAGAGCATAGGATCGTCTTTGGCTAGCTCAAGTCTTTGAGCATCCTTAGCTCTTTCTTGAATAAGTTCCCGTTTAACTTCGGGGCTTTTGAACATTCTCAAGAATGCGTTCTTTGCAGGAAAAGCGAGTGCGTTGTCGCTGATGTCCATTGCTATTCCACCCTTATTCTGATAGAGCGTCAGTGCGACCCTAATTACGATGTCCACGTTTCCCGTGGCCCAGCCGATAATGAAGTGGTCCCCTTCTCGCGCTACTGCGATACCATCCTCTATTCTGCCTGAGCCGGCAGTTAGTAAGATGTACTCACCGATTCCAAAGTCTTTAAAGTGTAGGGCGAGTTCACCCCAAGTACCGAGCCCCTCACCTTTTGTTACTGGTGTTGACGGAGGTAGAGCTAGTGCGCCTGTTGGTTGTATCTTATAATCAGGAAACTTTGCGGCCGTTAGAAACTCGGTCAGTAGGGACGGCTTTACTTCGCTGTACAACTCCGCCGGTATGACGGATTTCCTTGCTACGTATTCTAAACTTCTCATAATACTCCTTAATGATAAAAAAAGTTCCGCGTTGCTGAACCAAATTTAACTATTATTTCACTCTCGGTATACCACTGTTTCAAGTAGTCAACGACCTGTTGGTGTAAGGCCTTCTCTGCCGAAACGTCTATTTCTGGTCTTTTGACCTTATACGCAACACTCAACCAAGGGCCTCCATCAATATAGCCGTCCCCGCCGCATCGTTCGCAATCTTCTTCGTCTCCGTCACAATCAGGACAAACCGTTTGTGGTGCGTCATATCTTTCTTCTCTTATTATATTTGAGTTAGGGTCTTGGCTATCTATAAGGAATCTGCGCCAAACTTCTGATGCTTCATCTGATGTTCTACCTGTTATATCAGAGGCTAACCCCTTCCCTCTCGCGGTACAATCTTGCATTGCCACAATATAAAGGGTAGGTCCGTAACCTTGCTCAGCATAAGAGTATTCTATTGTATCCTCTTGTCTGTCCTCTTGATTGTCTGAATAAACAATAAGCATCGCTATCCCATTGTTCTGAAGGATAGGCTCAAGATTTGCATGAGCCTTAAAAGCAGAATCGTAAGTGCCCGCCAAAATTGTGTCGGGATCGTACACAAAATAGAAGAACTCCTCTCCACCGTGGTAGGTGAATAGGGCGAGTCCTGTTATATCGCGTCGGCCTGCTTGCATTTATCCGCCAGTTGAAAAGAATTGGTTCATTGCGTCTAATAAAGCGCCTCTTATTTCGTCTTCGTCAAACCATTTCTTCAAATGAACGAAGACTTGTTCATTAAGAGTAGCTTCTGCGTCGACCTCAATGGTTGGGGTCTTGATCTTGTAATAGTGGTACTGCGGCTGTTCACTGTAAGGGTCTATAGTACCCCTACCGTCACAGTTGTCTCGATCAAAAGCCGTTATATTAGAGGTTGGGTCTTCACTGTCTTCAAGAAAACGGTACCAAACTCTCATAGCTTCACCTGAGGTCTGTCCTCTCTCGTCTGAGGCTAGGCCCTTACCCCTCGCCGTCGAGTCTTGCATTGCGAGGATATACATGGTCGGTCCGTAACCTTCTTTTGAGCGCGACAGCTTTATGGAATCGTAATTTCCACGATCAGTTGTGATTAGCATACCGATTCCGGCATGCATAAATGTGTTGCGCAAATCATTCCTAGAAAGACCGTAGAAGTTCTCACCAAAAAGGGAGGCGGATTCATAAGCATAATAGTAATAGTAACCGCCCGTTGCGTAGTAGAAGTAGGCGAAACCCTTTATCTCTTGGCGTACCGCGTTTAACATTAATAGAATCTCTCCGTCACATCATTAAACGTATCTGTTATCTCTTCAAGTGTAAACTGTTGACGTAGAAATTCCACTACTTTATTGTTATTTTTAATCTCAGTAGATACATCAACAATTTGTCTAGACACCATAAATGCAGCCGATGCCGATGGGGCTTTAATTATACCAGAACCAGCCTTTTGACTATCTCTTTCAAAATGATCCCAAACTGATTGAGCTTCTTCCGACGTTTCTCCGTCGTCATCAGAGGTAAGCCCAACCCCTCGTTTAGTGGCTTCTTGCATAGCAACGATATATAGAGTGGGCCCATAACCCTCTACCTCAGATCTTGCCCACTCTACAGACTCGTAGCCACCATGATCTTCTACACCTAACATTGCGCATCCAACTTCACTAAGTGCATCATAAAGGGTAGATGTGTCACCAATATCCTCAAGATTTAAATTTAATATTGGGTCTGGGTCGTATATATAATACCAAAAGTCATAGGTTTCTCCTATAAAAAGAGCCATACCCCTTATACTTCTTCTAGCTGCTTGCATATTACTCCTTTAAAAAATTACTCAAAGATGCTACCCTTCTTGGGCCACTGTAACTACGGCTAAACATTATATCCGCGAGAGACCACAAGAGATCCTCGTAGTTTAAGCTGGTACGTATAATGTAAGGCCCGTCTGTACCGTGGCAATTGGATATGTCGGTATTACCTTTCGCAGTCTGGTGGTTTGCGTAAGCTTGCGCGGTGTCAACCAGTTGGCGGTCGGTTTTAAACACGTAGTTAGCGCTCACAAAGACATTCTCTCTTCTTATATCCCTTTCCTTTGTGATACCAGAATTAGGGTCGTTTGAGATTTCGTAGAACTTGTCCCAAACCCTCACCGCGGAAGGTGACGGTTGGCCGTCAGATTCGATACCCTCTGGGCTTTCTTGCATTGCAATCATATACATCGTAGGTCCATAGCCTTCAGCGGCGACAGGACCGTGGATATTGTTGTCTTCCACTTCAATCTTCCCAAAAACCGGCCGTTTGATGTGAGACCTGAAGTCTCGCGCGTTGATGATGTCTTGGATGATTGTGTGATCGTACAATACATACAAAGATCCTGACGAAAAGAACGGTCGCTTACACAGGGCGAGATTAGATATATTGGTTTGTAACATTTCTCCACCATTTTACAAATTCGTCTCTTGATTGCCAATGGTTCGGTCGGTTAACCAACCCAACCCCATCGGGTATATCCTCTAGTCTATCCATCAACCCTTTGTCGGCAAAGTGAACCGATTTGCCGCGGCCAACTGATAAAGAGAGATACAAATCGTCGTTGAAGATCGCTTCACTGCGATACATCGGATTCTGTGCAATGAGACCAAGACTGACCTTGGCGAGCAGGTCCTTAGAAAGCATTACAAAGCGACCTTTGATTATCGGCACAAAACCCCACGCATCTAGTGCGGTGGAGTAAGGTTTGTCTCCAATAGAAAGGTTGCGGCCAAAGGCGCCAGTAAGAACGTCAGGGTGTCGTTGGTGCACTTCAAACGCGTCCTTAAGAAAGTCGTCGTCCTTAGGTAAGAGGTCGTCATCCATAAATACGATAGTCTGGTACTTGGAGAAGGGCGCTAAAACGATTCGCGCTAGACAACCCATATTCCAAGTTGAGTAGACGGTCTGATCTCCTTCAACCAAGTCGTCCTGTCGGTTATTGATGACTATTATCTCATTCTCTATAGTTTGCTGTCGCAGTTTGTCAATCAGTTTGCGCAACTGTGCGGGCCGACTATAGTTGAGAAGTATTATCGATATCATTTAATAAGAACCTCGTTAGTTTACTTGCTGCAATTGTCTCAGGAAGACCGTACTTCGTTCTAAAGTCTCGACAGGATCGTATTGCACTGTCAGATTGCATTTGTCCCATAAGCTCTAGAATCTTAGGAGTGCCGGCGAGGCGGATAACCTCAGGAATCTTCAGTTGATCTTCTTTTGTAGAATTAGGCTGTAAAGCCCACTTAGCGAATTGGTAGAATGTAAACCGGTTATAAACTATCAGCTTTGCCAAGGTCTGTGCGTTTAAATGGGAATAGATTATATATACTTTAGTGTCACCCATTGAACTTACACCGCCCGTATTCCAAATTCTGTCTGCGATATAGGGGGCGCTCCAATCTCGTACTGTCCAGATTTGCGGATTCATTTCTCCCGCTCTGATCCAGTCGTCTATACTAAGCGACTCCCACGGCAATGAGACTAGAGTCTCAGGATTGTTCAGGGCGATCTCTCGGGCAATTCGCTGACCGGTACTACCAATGTCTGTGCCCGGTGGTATATCCTTCATGTACTCTTCCGCAATCGGCAAGAACAACGCTCTCGCGTCCGAATTGTACTCGAGAATGTAGAAGAATTGGTACCAACGATCGGGTTTCTCCATCAACTTCGGTTTAACTCGCGCAAAGAACAGATTCCAGTCTATACCAAAGGCCTTAAGGATGTTAACCCAACTAGAACTCTCCAACCTATCCATCACGTCATTATATATTCGTTCATCTACCGTGCCTATCATCCCGATATGAGTGATGACGAACAGATCTTTTATATCCATGGACAATTGTGCCCAATTTGCGGTCGAAAGTACAGTCTTCAACTTAGTCACCCTTGCGTCATCTGGGGCTATAGGGCCACTGGTGTTAACGAGTATATTAAGTATTGTAGAAGGACTGAAGGTGTCTGCAATTCTCGGATTCAATGCCGTTACTCGTGCTAACCAGCTTGGGTCAAGCGCGCCTTCTGGAATAGTAACGCCCGCCAACATAAGGTTGGCATAACTTGCGCCCGAACGGCCCGCCATCATATATAGGATGTCTTGCGGAACCGTCTTGAGTATGTCGATCGTGGTTTGGGGTAACGTAGCGAAAGTCTCGGGTATAACCATTGTGAATAGTATCTTAATCCAATTAGGGTACTGAGTAATGACGTCTTTAACGTCCTGACCATCGTACTCTACCTCGGTTCGTCTGTCACCCCTCGACACACTCCTAAATGCGTCCGCGTAGTTAGCGAGGACGGGGTGAGTCTTCATAAGTGTGAGGTACTTCTTAAGCAAGTAGTACTTGGCGGGTGTAACCGTCTTACCCTCGAGCTTCGGAATAAGGTACTGACCCAACTTACGACCGCTGACTACGAGGGTGAAGATTTGATCACCGGTCAACTCAACGCCCTGTTGAGTTAATGAGGCCATGAAGGTCGTAAACTGTGTCTTATTCTTAATCGCATTGTCGGCTGCGTATAGGAAGTCGTCCATTGTACCAGCCTGTTGAATACTGCTCATTACGCGATCCATCATTTGATACTTAAGGGCTATGCTTAAGACGTAAGAGGAAGGTATCCTTCCGTTAGAAACCAAGTAGTCGAAGAGCTCTTTGGCTAAGTCGGCAATATCGGGTAAGGAGAACAGTTGGTCAAAGGTTCGGTTCCAATCGCTGATTCGGTTACGACCAATGGTTTCAAAGGCCGCGTTCTTATCTAAGAGGTTGGCCTGTACTAGGTATAAGATGTCCTTAGGCTCACTGACCAATATACCCAAGTAGTTGCGTAGCTCGCTATTCATACCTATCAATCTTGTTATACGATCAACCGTCATATTACTAATGATGAATGGGTATCCTGAGTTCTGAGCAAAGTCGATCATTGAAGGTTTACGTGCTAATAACGTATCTACTAGATCATCCTTACGATTTTGAATAGCCCATCTTACCAAATCTCTCTGTGCCCTCTCCTGCATTGAGTCAAAATAATTGATATCCATTCCTACAAGTAACCCTAGATCGTCTTTTGATAGGTTGTTATAATCGATTTGATCCTTAAAATAAGGATTCCCGCTAGTTAATTGCTGCACCATATAAGTCTGTGGAATCGTATAGTTTCCTACACCTTTTCGGTTAAGAATCTCCCATAGGAAGGCGCCGCGCTCTGGGGTAGAATATAAGAAAGAACCAATCGGTGTAGACGGATTCATATTGTCTATGCACAAGGGCATCCATTTCCTCATATCCGCGGTGATTAGTTCGTTCCACATACCCGGTCCTAACAGCTTTATGATCTCAGGGGTTGGTTCAATACTTCCATCTATTAGACCGGCGAGAGTCGCAGGGTCGATGTATGTAACGGTGTAACTCGTATTCCCCAAGGTCCAATGCGCTCTACGTTCAACATTACTATAGGCACGACTGAAGAGAGCCCCAGCCGCGTCCTTAAGTTTGTCGTTGGTTATATCGGGGTGTTCCGCTTGAAGGCTTTGCCCAAGAGCGAGGGCGGCGTCCATCGGTTCAATGATGGTAGTAATGTAGTAGACGTAGTCTTTAGGGTTGTCAGCCTGCATTGTGTCGTCGGTAACGCGTTGAGTCGCTTTAACGGGGGATCCGGGCTGCCGAGAGTCCAAGAGGAATCTCGCATAGACCGGTTCAGCGTCACCGGAGGTTGAACCAGAAGCATCTGATGCAATCCCCTTCCCGTCTTGCCACGCCCTTTGAGCACCACAGACATAGGCCGTTGGCCCGATTTCGAGCCGTTTGTTTCCGGCCGAGTTCTGCACTGTATAGTAGTCGCCGCGTTCGTTGTACGACAACCGTACGTACCCGACTGCATCTATACCGAAACGCTCCTCAGCGTTGTACCTCCATATAATAACGTAGATACTTCCAGCTAGACTCTGTCCAATGAACGACAGGGCAAATTCGTTACCTAGCGATCTTCTCGCTGCACTTAAACGATTCATATTTCCTCCATAAAAAAAAGAACGGTTATTTACCGTTCAATTATATCAAAAACCCTCGCTTAAATTAACAGGGTTCTATTATGTCGGAAATTATTTTACGCACCTTTTCTTCGGGATCGTCAGCGCCGTCGAATGACTTGCAGAATAAGAGGCCTTCCTTATCTTTACAGATCTCGTAGCAGAATTCGTAAAAAGAGCACTTAGGACAAAGATCATTCATTCAAACATCTCCCCTAATGACTTAAAGAATGCGCGAATCTTACTTCTTTTAGGAACCCACTCATAAGACAGATACGGCTCTAGAGAAAATTCACACACATAACCACCTCTGTGATGAGGGCAGGTGAAACAGTCCTTTTGAACAGAGGTACACCATTGAGGATTCGGTTTGTCAGAGTAGCCGCGCTTTTTTACGGGGCGAAAGATGATGTCTTCAAACTTACACTTATGCTTTATCAGGAAAGGACAGTCACAACTCTCTATTGATCCGTCATCATTATAAGTCGCAATACATCTCCATTTATTACAGAGTTTTTGATCAGGCAGCGCAAGCCAATTGATCTTATCCGTCAGAGGCTCGGCTTGACCAGTGATAATGTTCTTCAGCTTTTGATCACTGTAGTACTTGGCACCCTTTCGGCGGTATTTTTCGTAGGCCTCTTTCCATTCTTGTTCTTTAGCCGCGCGCTCTACGCCGGTATACTGACTGGTCGACGGGTATGTTGACCATTCGCCCGAGTTTTGTCCAATGGACATCCTATAACCCGGCATCTCTCCACTACATGCCATATTATTTCTCCTCGCAAGGTCTTTCCAATAGCCTTTTGGAAATACCCAATCCTGTAATTTGTGTTGATACCCCTTAGTTATTTGTATTGGGTGCATTATTCGTCGTAATCATCCTCGTCATCTATTTCTTGAAGATGTAAAATATCTTTAATCTTATCGCGCAAAACTTGACCCTTCTTCTGCTCACAGGCCAGCCGTTTTTGAGCTTGCTTAAGATCAAACTCTAACGAATTGATGTACCCCGCCATGTCAATAGCTTGGCACTTTTTAACCAAGTCTTTATCCGCAGATCCGAAGGACTTTAGAACTCCGCCTATCGCTTCCTCTAATGTAGCGCCCTCGTTAGCGAAGGTAACATCACATCCCCAATCACTGTGTGATGGGAACGTCTGGCGGCTCTCTTGCATATGCATACCATGTGGTAAACAACCCTGTTTAAACTGCCTAGAAGTATGTATTGTAATCGTAAACCTATCCATTTGCAGGCTCCTCTGTGTGTTCGCCGTTTTTGAAATAGTGTATCTTACCATCTGACTTTTCCGGAATGGACGCCTTAACGCAAGACTCCTCCGAGTAGTCTAAGTCTGCAGCCTTTGTAAACATTTCGCCCAACGCTTTTAAAGCCTCTTTGTCGGTAGTCACGTGAAACTCGTTCACTATGTTGCCGAAAGCGCTGCTCAAAATCGCGATGACAGGACCGTAACCCCGGTCTTGAATCTTGAACGTAACACCACTATTACTGATGTGTAAGTAAAGTGAGTCTAAGGTTTTAATTATTTTTGACATCTCTCTCCTCTGTTAACTGCTTAATAAAATCTATAATATCATTCAAACAACCAGTACTAAAGACGGCGCCGCCAATTGGAAGGAAGCAGTACTGTCGCCATGGAGCATACCATCTGACGTTGCCTAAATCCGACCCGCTGTTACTGGTGCAGGACCAGATCGTGGTCTTACCCGTGTCTTGGATCAGTTCAAAGTTGATATACTCGTAAAGAGTCTTCATTCTTCTATGCCTTCATTCTCATCCAACTCTTCCGGCATAAATTCTTTCAAAGTGTTTTGCAATTCATAAATAGTCTTGTTTTGCTCATTGACAATCTTTTGGTAATCTATAATCTGATCGCGCAAACGAGAGATTTCTTCTCTCAATTTCCTCTCATTAATCATACCCTCAACACCGACATAAGGCAGGGTGAGGCCGTTAATACTGTCACCCAAAGCCGCAACCGCAGACTCCATCGTATCCCCTCTGGCATGAACCTGTAAACAGTACTCAGGAACAAGGGTTTGGTCCCCATGCACCACTGTTAAGTCAAGGTATATCATTTCCACCATCCTAAAATAGCAAACAAAGCAAAGATGAATGTATAACCGTAAAAGGAATAAACTGCAACTGTCGTCGTAAAAATGAGCCATAGTGGAGCGCCCTTGTTTTCTAATATGTCATACAGTCTACGGTTCTTTTCTGTCCTGTATTTCACCCATGTGTAAAACCAAAAGCCACATGCAAGTGCTGCGAGGATATACATAATTATAGAGTAGTACGCAAGAGGATTCATGGGGTTCATTCTTCCACCATCAGTCTCTTAGTAGGATCGTCCGTCTTAGACAGATCGTTAATCAGGGGCGTTAACGACTTCAGTGCATCGAGAAACCCGCGCTGATAAGCTTTTTGTTCGTTATCTAAGGTAGGGAGTTTCAAGGTAACCGTCTCAATTAACTCTGTAATAACCTTGAGAGAGGTGAGTATAACTCCGCCCATATCTCCTGCGCCTTTCCAATAAAACTTATTCTGAGTATCCGCGAATAACTGAGATGCAGTTGGTAGTAGGTTAGCAGCAATTCTTTCTTGCCCTGAGTCCTTGGGCTCAGTTCCTTCCTTCGGCTCTTCGCCCGTTCCTGCTGGTAAATCTTTCATTGAAACAACCCCTTATTAATTGGCTTCCCGCCGGTAGGCCCTCTTTTAACATTTGTCGCGCTATTGCACAGGCTTCGTTTTGTCGTTTAATGTATATCTCGCGCTGTTTTTCGGTCAGTTTTTCAGATATAGCGCAGACTTCCGTAACCGTCTTATAAGACGGATCTAGTCTGCGCGGTAGCCACTTTTCACCCTCAAGACAGTTTTTAATGATGTCCGCCAGCAAACATATTTCACCATCGGTTAAATCCATTACTCTACCTTCAGTTTGCCAATCTCATTTTCTAAGTGTTGAACACTAAACTCATATTCTACCCTCTCAGTTTCGATATCAGTTTGTAACTTACCGATGAGTTCTTCATAAGCAATATCGATGGCCTCGTCAAAACTGAGCGCCTTAACTTGTATTACCTCACCGTCGTCAATCTGAGACCAAAGATGCTCGCGGTACCCAGATATGTGTTTTCCTACATACACACAAACACTATCTATATCGAACCTTCCCAACACCGGTTTAGTGGAGTCCGGATTCGCCTTAACTTGGTAACCAGCCTTTAAAAGGATGTCGATCTTCTTCATTTACTTTCCTTATACTTAACAATTTTTTGATATCCTAGTCCCAAGTACGCATACTCATCCCAAATGCCTGTTGCGGGATCGAACGGGCCGTCGGGATCATTGCCGGGTCCATTGTCCAGCCAAACACCTTTTTTATCTACTTTTAAGATGTTTTTCTCTGCATAAGTTTTTATCCCAAAGGCGTCATATATCAGAGTTATAGTCTCTCCTGCCGACCAATCCGTCACAGAAGCGGTTGATTCTTTTTTCTTCTTACTCATAATTCCACAGCCTCCATTCTGAATGAAAGATCGAGTAGTAAATTGCGCCTTGCGTATGCCATCAACCCGCTAAAGGCATCATCCCATGTTTTATAGCAATCATCACTATGGCGCAAATCATTGGTATAAAACCAATAGGTTCTTTCGTAGGGGTCAAGATGTGATTCGCAAGATACGATGTAACTCCCCTTGTCGGCTAACGCCTTAATAAGCTCTACTGTCTGATCTGCTGTTATCTTCATCATTCCTCCCCTTGTTCCTGTGTCAGTTCGGATCGGCGGGCTGCTAGGTCAATAGCCATGATAGTTTTGAACTCATACCCGCCACGAATAAGAACTCTATCGCCAGCATGAACTAATTCTTGAATATGGTCATACTGCCAACCCTTCCAAATCACTCCATCATCAGCAATAATCGTCCAACTAGAATAATCATCGCTATAAATCACTATGCTGTTCACAGTTACCCATTGCTCGGGGACAGGTTGCCCACACCCCACTATCAGCACCGCAGCCAGCAAGAGTCGGGTCATGGCGTGACCTCGTCATCATCGGGTATATCCTGCCCAGCAGGTAAATAGGTTTGCATGACATTGATGGCGGCTGTCGTTGCCTTTGGTAATGGGCAAGTGTTAAAAGCCATCGGAATTGCAATTTCTCCTTTTTGTTCCGGGTTGACACAAACGGCACTAGCCATTTCTGGCTTGCAGCAATGCGGACACTTGCCATTGCACTCATAGAAAATCATTACTACTAGCCTTGCGTTGGCATAGTGATAATGCCGTGCTTTCTTTACTGCTTCGTTTAATGCGTCCACCTTACTCCTCCTCAAGTGTGAATTCGTTCAGTTTGCCCGATCCGAGACAGCGCGGGCAGGGAACAATCTTATCGTATTTAAGTTGCCCTCTATCTGTCCATCGTCCTGTTTTGATTTCACCTTTGCCATGACAGTCCAGGCAATCCACCTTGCGAATAGCCGTCAGGGGGATGGCGAGATATTCGGTGGCGGGAAGGCAGGCGGCTAATGTCCCGTTACTACCTATAAGGCAATCAGGCGGGCTGCCTTTTCTTTTACTGCGGTCGCCACATTCCTCTGCGGGTTTTTCCATCCAGTGATTGAATCTGAAACATCTCCACAACCTAACTGCCATCACTCACCATCCTTGCCCGTCAAGAGGGCGGCGAGCTTGTCCAGGATAAAGCCGAGTTGGTGATAATGGGCAGCTTGCATACCACTAGCGTCACAATTAAATGGTGTCCCCTTGCGAATATCAACCACAGCATCTATGGCTTTCGTTATCCCCTGCTCCAACTCCTTGACCCTTTGCTCCAGCTTCTCCTTGTCCACCCGGGCGGCTTGGGCGGCGCGGAGGGCGTTGTCAACCCTATTCCTAACAACCATGATGGCGGCTATTGGAATCAATCCAGTTGTATGCTCTAGCCATTCATCAATCTTTGCCAATGACTGCTGCAAATAAGCCCGTTCCAACTCACTCTCCCCTTGTGCTACCCGCGATTCGTAGGTGTCAGGCATGGCTACCTCACCATCCCTTTGAACCCACCCGAATTATCAAATGCAATAACACAGGTTCTGAATATGTCCATTGCCGAATAAAGTAACTCCATAGCGTTCTTGAAGGTATCTGCCCCCTGCAATATGCTATCGCAAGCCTTATTCAGCACATCTTGTTGATATGGTGTTTGTTCCATAATCTCTCCCTTTCCCAAAGGCGGGGGTTAGCCCCGCTTGATTTTACCAACCATCAAACTCTGGTTTATTGTCAAATTCAGATTGCGTCATCTCTACTTGGTTGACAATATAGCCTTTGCCCAAATATCCATTCGTGTCATCGGCTTCTCTATTGCAATCTCACCCTTCCCCCCGCACTCCGGGCACTCCACCTTGCGAATAGCGGAGAGGGGGATGAATATGCCCTCGGTGAGCGTATGCTTCATAATACCTCTTGGGTTAGGCTTGTTACGGCGAAACATAATATCGCCATCCGCGTATGTCATCTTCCACAACCTAACTGCCATTGGATTCTCCTTTGGGGGTGATGAGATGGTCAAGGTGGATAGCAAGGGCAATGGCACTTGATACATTTTCTTCCATTTCCCTTAATCCCTGCGCGAAAACAATCCGCATTGCTTCTTCCTGATGTTGCTTTTCAAGATAATCTCGCACTCCCTCAATATACTTTATTGCCTCGTTATACCGCTTTTCCCATAGGTCAACCTCGCCTTGCTTGGCTTGGAATTGACGGTGCATACTTAACGGCTCAAACTCCAATTCATGCACTCGTGCCTCCAACTCCTTGACCCTTTGCTCCAGCTTCTCCTTGTCCACCTGGGCGGCTTGGGCGGCGCGGAGGGCGGCGAAGGCAAGTTTAACCTCGGCGGATAAACCAGCTACTAGCCCGCAAACATTCTCACAATTCTTTGCTACCCAATGCGGACAAGCCTCACAATCCGCCTTATTGTAGATGGCTATTTTCTCCAGCGCCTCCCTTATCCTCTCCTGCGGGTTATCCATGAATGACTGCCAGGTGAGGAGAGTGGGGAGGAGTTTATCAATGCAATCCGATTCTATTGTCTTTATAGCGTCAGACTGCTCTTGACGAAGCCTTGAATCTGGGCTTTTGCCGTAACATTCAGCCGCTATTTTCGCGCACTCTTGTCGGCGTGCTATGACTACTATCAGCTCCGCCAAATCTGCTGCTGTGCTAGGTAACATTAGTCCACCTCAATTCCGAGTGCGGTTAGGGAAGCGAGGAGCCAATTCGCAAGGTCTTTAGTTTCTATCCTTGCCGATTCTGGGCAGCATGGACTACATGCAGTTATAAGGGGTGATGACATGTGGCATTCCACCTTATCAGGGCAATCGTGACAAGAACCAATCCCCTTATGCTTCTTCTTCCATTCCTTCAACTTCTCTACAACCTGTTCCCGTAGTGTTGTCATGGCTAACCTATCCTTTGGGGTTTGGGTTGCCAGTGCTTCGGCACTTTACCAGTTAAATCATAATCACCTGGTTGTATTCCAAAGTGATACATGTGCCATGCGTAAATTGGGGAAGGATTGCTTTTCCCATCTCCAGCAGCGCAACTACCGTAAGTATCCCCACTATTATCAATCTGCTCTTGGGTCGGAATAACAACACAAGCAGCATAGGGATTGAGTCGTTTAAACTCTTTCAGCACCGCCATCGTCAATTCGTTTATCTCTTCCATCTCATTCATCCTTTGATAGTGGCTTCGGTTGAGGACGCACAGGATTATGCTTGTCACAACATCCCTCATATCCATCACGATATTTGCCACAATAGTTTTCACCATAATCACCTTCAAGGCGGCAATTACAATTATTGTTATAGCAAGGTCTAACCCTCATCACTCCATCCTTTTATTGGGTTCTAACGATTTCCGTCTTGATACCCGGCCGCGTAAGACTTAAAGATCAGTTGATACGTTTGCTCGTCTGGTTTGGAGTTACTAATACAACGCTCTGGGTTGAAGTCTTGATGCGCTTTGCCGTCTTTGTAACCACAGTCATAGTACCAGTCGTGCGCAGTTGCACAACTTAACATCAGAACTGCGATAATAATAAGAAATATTTTCATGTTATCCTTCTTCTAGGTATTCTCCGCCTATTATATTCAATAGTGTCTCTAGTGCACATGCACCCTCGGAGTGATTATCATTCTTTAGGTAGTTTATAATCATCTTAATCTTATTTACCGTAAGGTCCTCTGGCAAAGACGGTCGCCGCTTAGCTGCGGCTTCTGCGCTCTCTCGGATTGCGTAGTACGTATCACCGGAAGTGGGGCAGTTGTCGCATTTCCAAGCCCACTTAGTCTTGCTACCGGTGCCCACCGAGTAGATCCTTATTGCCGGTTCACCACAATGAACGCATACTATCGGTATCTCGTCATTATAAGCATAACACTTTAATCCCCATCCACCAATTGTGGCTGTACATTCGTGACCGTTAACGTTTGTTTGACTACAATCCCCAATATGTGGGCACTCATCGTTAATACATCTTCTTGCCATAGTACGCTCCTTTTCTTTTATCCATTTTATATACTGCGGGCAGTTTTCTGGAACACCGATACAATCTGCGTATTTAGGATCTAATCCAACATCTGTAAATAGTTTATTATGCCAACAATCCGGTCTGTCTCTAAATGGGCATAACATCTATATCTCCTTCATAATAGAGCTGTAACCTTTACAGCCATCCTTTTCTTGAACACAATGTCCCGGTGCTGCATACATTCCACTCCAACCTTCACATTCCTCAGTAGCGCAAGGTGCACCGGGTCTGTATTTTTCTTTTTGGTATAAGACCCACATCAAGTCGTTATAGTTCCCATCGTCAAACAGTCTTTGCTCAATAGACTCACTTTCGAGACTGTCGCAGAAGGCGTAGTTACATATTGCCATTATCCCTTTGAGCTTAAAGATCAGCGCAATTTGAAATGGTGTCAGGTCGGCAAAGGCGCCCATAATATCAAAGTTAGCAAGGGCGTTTTCGTTCCCGGCATAGTCCTTACCCTTAGTCTGCATAAGCTCTTGTCGCTCTTTGGTGAAGGCTTCGGCCATACTTAGGTACAGTTCGAACCGCTCCTTAGTAAGGCCGATCATTTCCGCCAAACTGTCGATCATAGACTGCAAATGTTGGTGCCGCTTTTCGGTAAAGTCGGCACACTTCTCGTTAAGTTGTTTGCGATTCATTGATCTTTAATATCTCCTTGAGTCTGTTTATTTTCTCAACATATGGTTTTATAAAATATTCTTCCGATTTTATTCTTTCTTTAATTTGCGTCAAAATTTTTTCATTCCGGCCTATGTTCGTTTAGTCTACAATCCCAATGAATCTCTGTAAGCGGGTTTGGGAGATCCGCGCCCATATCACTGCAATAATGATGTCCCGGTATACAAATCAAGTCTTCTTCTGTGCCAAGTTCTAGTTCTTTCCAACGGATGTACTTGCACTGAATACAAAAGACTACAGGGTGTCCGTCAAACTTCATTTTTTGGCCTAAGAATGAGTTTAATTGGTATTTTCCCTTCGCCCTCTTTTTTACGTAACTGCTTAGATCGTTCTTCTTCCCAATACTTTACTCGCTCAGCAGCCCACTTAAACTTCTCTTCGGTTTCAGGGCGGACTCTCTTGACTGAATAGCGGTTTGTGATCCAACCGGTAAAATCGTTCCACAGCTCACTTATGAAGTTCATATTTCTCCCTCAAGTTTTTATTAAACGAAGGTCGGTAGTCTACACCTACCGGAACTTTGTCGCTCATACACCAAAAACCGCACTCACAATCCATTTCCGCGTAGACCTCAAAGACGGTGTCTTTGTACACTACGACGTCGTTGTCTCTACCGCAGGCTGGGCAGATCATTTAAACACCAATACACAGAGGCCTGCGACGATAAGTCCTGCAATAAACCCATAAAACAAAATCCACCTTACAAAACTCCAGAATGATTTCCCCACGATGTTAACTAGAGTAAAAGATGGTGGACATGGAAGCTGATTCATTGTGAGTCCTCCGGCAGTAGACTAACCATATGTTTCTTGGCCTCTTGGATAGCCGCTTTTATTTTGATCTGTTCCATTTCCTTCTCCGAGATCTTTGGTGATTTCTTCGGTGGCTTATATATCTCAGATTGACTGTAGTCGAAGTCCGACTCATAAGTATGTATTATCTCTACTTCACACTTCTTGCATTTCATTATCACAGAGATGTAGGCGGAAAGACTGTATTCGTCAATTTCATGGTCTCTATTTTTCTCACTCAGTTCGCCGCCGCAGATGGGGCAGTTTTTTGCCCTATCCGACATTTTTATGTAGTCGCCTTCGTTATAGTCGCCTTCACGATATTCCATTTTGGAACCTTACCATTGGAGGAACCCAACCCGGAGGAGGTGGAAATCTAGTCTCTTTACCATCCTCAACAACGATGGTGGAACCGTCGCCACAACCGATGTACGAGATAGAGTGCCTTACATCACTGAATGGATCTTTCTCGGGCAGAGGCTTTTCGTCCGGTTCTACCCAGCAATAACAGAGATTTGGCTGCGTCTCGGCTGTACATTTTTCATCAACTAGAAGCTCACAGCCTTTACATGCGTCACATACCTTGGGTCGTTTCATTTTATCCTCCTATTTCGGCGATCAAGGAGTTGAACCGAGATTTCACGCTCATCGGGCGTGAGTTCTACCATTGAACTAATCGCCGATACTTACCTACCCTCTATTATACAGTTGATGTTATAGGCTATTCCCCTTACCATAAAGTACAATAAGGCTATCCCGATCGCATCAGCCACGAGATAAAAGAATAAATTCAGTATCACGTTTCCAAAGTCTATCATAATTCACCTCACTCTATCACACTTTTTTGAAAAGTCAAGCTCTTTTTATGGCTAGAAGGACTTGAACCCTCACGCCCGGGTTCGTAGCCCGGTGCTCTTTCCAATTGAGCTATAGCCACATAAGACGGGGTTAGATCCCGTCAGTAATCTTAAACCATTCCACGAGATACAACTTACGACCAGTGGTGGCTCCCGCTTGATAAGACACTATACGACTAGTTTCCTCAAGCTCTATCATATCGACGATGTATCCGTTTTTCTTCAGTGCGCGCTTAAATTTCTTTGCGACATCTTCAGAATAAAAATCGGTGCGACTATACTCTAACATATTACCTCCTTAAAGTTCTCGTTCTATTTCTATAACTGTTTTAGTACTGCTTTCCGTTCTTCATCCTTAAAAGCCAGCCAATATACCATGAACTCAGTTGAAAATTCTTTAACATCTATCTGGTCCTCTGGAATTTTTTTTGAGATCAACCATTCTACAAATCTCTCCGCTAGTTTTTGGCTAGCGAAACGCGCACCCTCTTGCGACGGAAGTTCTACTTTATCTATATAAGTCTGTTTCTTCGGTGGTTCCTTTACTTTCCTACTACCAAACATATTATCCCTCCTCTATTCTAATTATACCTTCTCTTACTAGGTTATCGCAGACCCTAATACACATATCAATGTTGATGTGCAGTTTATCCATAAGCTCATCGTAATAGACTGTGTCGCGGTGGGCCATGTAATTCGTTATAAGCTTTTTTGCTTCTACATAGGTTATACTCTCGTCTATGTAGGTGATACCGGGTGCCCTTATGATTATCACCACAAGGAAGCCTGCAACCCAACCCAGCAACATGTCGACAATGTAGACCCACTCTCCGTGTTGAGTGAGAGTCCACAATAATCCTAGTGCAGCCAGAATACCAATGGCCGCGATTAGCGCCAGTTTAAGTATCGTGTTCATGCTCCTCCTAACAAATTAAGGTCTTTTTTGTCCCTTAACTATTGTAAATTGCTGGTATTTTACAGTTTTCCAGCGCCCAATGCACCCAGAAATCCAACCAAATCAGCCGCGCGAGAACTCCGTCTAGGTCTTCATGAGGAAGACCATCACCCTTAATCGGTTTAGCACATTCGTCACAATCACACCAGCCCGGTTTTGCGTCAGGATGATTCACTTTGTAGAAGTTCAGCGCTCTCCGTATCTTATTGGCGTGTTTCTTTGTTAAGAGGAAGCACCCCGGATGCTGTGACATTATTCCCGTGTCCTTCTTGAAAAACAGATCGTGGAGAGTCATTGCCCTGACGGCTTCGTCCCACTGTAGATAGCCGGGATACCGACTATTACTATTTCCCGTCATCGAGTCACCGCGAAAAACGGGCGCCCCCTCTAACTCTAAGCTATGAACCGCGACCTTAAGTTCAGTGCCGTATTCATCAGCCTCTTCCTCTGCGTAGTGTTTATCTACAACAGCTTCTCCGATATGTATATTGAAGCTCATTTATCCTCCTATGGCATCAAAACAGATTTTATGGGCAAAGAACCAATTCGTATAATACTCTAGCTGCGTTATAGGCGTCGTCCCCGCCTCTGTGGGCCTGACCTTCGAAGTCAAGGTCGTAATAGGCCAGCGCGTCGGCCTCGGAATAAGACTCTTCCTTACCGTTGAAAAGCGAGAACAAGTACTTGATATTCAAGTGAGTCCGCCCAAACGGATACTGAACGTTTTCCCGCCTGCACTGACGTTCGAACTGCACTCGGTCGTAATCACCGTAGCTCGCCCACGTGTAGTCCCTGTAGTTCGCCTTAATCCAATCACACAGACCGCGGAAGGTTAGGTTGCTACCATAGACTTCCTCATCCGTCAGATTGGTCAGCGACTTGCAGAAATCAGACAGTGGATAAGTGAGAGCCGGCTTTACGATTCGGCTTCCCTTTTCCTTTTCACCCGTTCTGATATCTAACAGGCAGTAGCCAAACTCGATTATCTCGCTTTGGTCGATGTTCTTTGACGGCTCCCAGCAAGTACTCTCGATATCGACTACTAGGATCTTATTGAAGTTTTTGATTTTTCTCATGATCTCATGTCTATTGTTATGGTTTCCCTGCGAGGGCCGAAAGGTCCCTTTGGACCTCTCTTTTTTCGTGTGTAGTCATAGTTTACAAAATACATCTCAAAGTCTTTGAGTGTAATGTAGGAATAACAGGGACTAGTGTAGAATCTCTTAAGCCCATAATTTCTTATCTTCTCGTGTACACACTGCCGAGAAAGACCCACTAAGCGCGGTATATCGGCAACCCTGACGCCCCTGATCTCCATAAAGTCTATCGTTAACTTATTCATCGTTCCTCCCACATGCGTTGCAGTCAACTTCTGTGCTGTAGCTTCTATCGATCTTCTCGTAAGCTGCCCTGATTTCTGCGTCATTGATAAACTCAAGCAAGAGTTCGTCTGCGGACTCGTGAGAGTCTTCACTAAACCTATTCTTTGAGAGCCTTTTGAACTCTTTTATCAAATCCTCTTTAGTGATAGAAGGATTTATGTATATCTTCTTGGTGGCGTATTCAATTACGTAATTCACGCCATTTATTGTGGCGAAATCCCAAAAGCCCTCGCCCCAATTATACAAGGTGTAAGACCCGTCTGTCGCAAGATGAGTGATCTTGAGCCTCTCCACCATCGTGTCAGAGAAGTTCACTTCATCGAAGTGCTCTATACTGAATTCCTCACTTGCGTCGACTAACTTGTCTTTATTGATATACATTTCGTCTCCTTTCAATTATATTCTAACATAAAAATTAGAAAAGTCAAGCATTTTCTTTCAAAAACACTAACTTTCCTAAGAATTTTGAGGCCTAAAGTTGACTATTTTATTATTGTGTGGGACTTAATCCAATATCCCTGTTTTGGTTTTTCTATACCTAATTTCTTACATCTTTTTGCTATAGCTTTTCCGGTAACTCCGAATAACTCTCCAATTTTTGTAAGTGGCATTTTCCAAACCAACTCCTCAAGTTCTTCTCTAGTGGGGTTAAATTTTCTACTAGCAACATATTTACATTTTGATGAACAATACATTGTTTTACTGCTTGTAGGTTTAAATATTTTATGACACTGCGGACACTTTATATCTTCTAACACTATAGGTGTAGTATTGTGTATATGGTGATAATGTAGTTTGGAATGTTCACTATTGCTCATAATCATTAAGTTGCTAATCTCATTATTAAGCGTATTTCCGTCAATATGATGTACATGCTCACTCTTAGCGAGGTATCTTCCTAAATGTAGCTCCATAACCAGCCGATGAAGATAGACCGTGCTGTCACTTGCAAATGGATGATCTGGTATATAGACAATAAGATATTCTTTTCCCTTCATAATACGGGAACAAATACCTTTGTTAGATATATCGTGAATTTCATCAAAATTGAGAACAACTCTATTTTCCCGTTTATCTTTCATTGTTTTGCGGCGGGATTCCATCATCTTACTAACTCTCTTATCTGCCGATGTAAGGCCTTTATTCCAAGCATTACCTTGTTGTTTAACAAAATTTGTTAAATTATCAAACGATCTACGGTTAGGGTTTAACTTACAGCGCAGTTCGTGCTGAATAAGGCTATTTTTGTTTTTACATTCCTTCTCACAAAATTTACAATTCATTATTTCCTTCCTAATATTGAGGCCGCCGGAACTCGGATCCGGAATATCCGCCTTAAAAGGGCGGTGCTTTATCCAATTTAGCTACGGCCTCATGCGAGAGAGGTGGGACTCGGACCCACATGCACCAAGTTAACGGCTTGGGGCTGTATCCAATTCAGCTACTCTCCCATTATTTGTAAATATACGCTATTCTTTCCTCCAAGTTATCCACCTTAGCCATGATCTGCTTGATATACTTCAGCTCTTCGTCTACTACGGCCTTGGTGTACTCCGGGTTCTTATCCGGATATATAACCTCAGCAAAAGAGGCGGTCTGCTGAAATAGCCATTTCTTCTCGCTCTCAAAAAACCATTCAAAGTAGTCATCAAACCATTTCCATTTTGCCATTTCCGCCTTGGCGCCTTCGACGCCTAATTCCTTATATAGGTGATTCTTGCGATAGCGAATTTCATCATACGTCGCTTGTTCTTTTCTGAGCCTCAGAATCGTGGCTATAATACAGTCAAGATCGAGGCATTTTCCTATGTCGTTTTCGTCGTATTCCATTCTGACCCTGTTGGTCTTGCACCAACCTCACCTATCCACCGCGGGTAAATAGGTACGCTCTATACGCTAGAGTCAATATTGGGCACAGAAAGACTCGAACTTTCAGCTTACTGGGTGTAAACCAGTTACTCTACCAATTGAGTTATGCGCCCTCTAGCAGACCGCTCGCTTCCCACCCCGGTTTACGTTATTTTTAAAGGGAGTGACATTATACAGATAATTCTCCCACCGACTACGGGCCAAAGCCTCGTCCGTCTGCTATTTTGCTGTACAGCTATATGTATGCCGTTTCCGGCATAAACCAATAAGACACCAGTAACGCTACGCCTATTCCCCAAAGAATCCAGCCCCACCACCATCGTGGTGACGATGGTGAATGCGTCCATGTAGGAATCAGCCATGTGCCTATAGCCGCGAGTAGAAACGCGTCAGCTATGAAAGTGCTCAGTATTCGAATTGTCATTTTTCACCCAACCCCGTGGAAAATCCCAATCCCATTTAAAATGTAAATCAACCTTTTCAACTCGGATGTTCATAACACCCATACCGTAATGCTCGTCATAAAACTCAACCAGTTCTCTAGCGGTGAATATAAATGATTCATGAATATCATAATCCCGACGATATTCTGGGTATTGTTCCCAATAATGAACACTCTTTTCTGTGGCGGTTAATATATACCTTGGCCCCTTCCCTGAAATATCATTACACTTGATTTGTATATTCCAATCATCAAGAGTAAGATTGGCGATAGCATAGCCAAGCATTAGATAACCGCTGTACTTTGCGTCCATTTCATTTCCTTTCGTTTCATTCTCAACATAATATAACATAGATCGTCCAAAAAGTCAAGCAAAAAATTAAGGGGCTAATTAGCCCCTTTAAATTCTTCCTCGATATCAAGAAAAGGGGGCGCGACAATTTCCACGCGTTTGAAATTGAAGCTGTCAAATTCTCCTAAGACGGGAAGTTCAATTTGCTTAGCCATTCTTTCACAGACTTCACGCCATTCTTCTGCACTAAGTCCACGGTCAGCCTTAAGACGGTTAGCCCAGTGGCTTTCGACGTTGGGCTCAAAGGCAATCATAACGACAGATGAGACACCGTGTTCTTGGGCAATCTTCAACCATGATCTACGGTGTAGTCTGTTGAGGTTTGTTTCGTCGACGTACACGCTGAACCCTGCCTTTAGCCAGATCTCAACCAAAGCGTCAACGCTCTTGAAGATGCAGCTCTCGTAGTTCTGCGGGCTAAAACCGTAGTCTCCAGCCTTAATCATAGTGCGGAGATCATCGGGGCAAATCACCACGAGATCGCGATATTGGTCGGCAAGACGCCGCGCCAAAGTACTCTTACCGCTGCCGGGTATTCCGACCGGGAGGTAGAGTGTTTGTTCTTTATGAAACTTTATCCATTTATCCATTTGGAGTGGGGGGAATCGGACCCCCGGCCACACGCTCCCAAAGCGCGTGCTCTACCAAGCTGAGCTACACTCCAATATTAGAGAGAGCAAGAGTTGAACTTGCAAAATCTCGCGTCCGAGGCGAGTGCTTTGATCCAATTAAGCTACCCCTCTGTTTTAGGGATGATAGGGTTCGAACCTACATCTTCCGCCTAGGGCCCTAGACGGCTACGTCTTCCATTTGCGCCACACCCCTATTTATTGTACAATGTCGTTCTTTCCGGCACTTTTTCGTACCAATACACTAATCTCCAAAGAAAGGTTATGAAACGACGACCTCTCCGATAAAAAACTTTCACCTGCCCCGGTTCGCCCGGATGATGGAATCTGTAATCACAAAGATCCCACGATTCGTACAACTTCGTGTAGGCGCCACCATCAGGAACATCGGCGCAATTTCTGACTGCTCTATTGGCGAATCTTTTTCCCAACTTGTTACTAATACTTCTCCCTAGTGAATAGGGTGCTTTGTAACTTCTACTCATGGTTTTCTCCTTTAGTGTCGTTAATGACACGTGAGAAAACCAGACCTCCCTATGAATTTGTGCATTTTATCTCCTAGTTCATTATTGTGTACTCACTCGAGTCTTTGATCCCGCCGCAACTTCCACTCGGTTGACAGAACCCCATAACTGTGAGTTCGTACTGAGCCTTAACATACTTCTTCACGTTAGGATCTTCGCGCAAAACCTTAATCTCTTCCTCTAATTCACGTTTCCTTTTATACCAATCTTCTCGATCGTCCATCATTTATCCCCTTTTAAATTCTTCCAACTCTTTTTAAAAGCACTATTCAAATTTCTCTTAAAAGCGTCTACCCTGCCATGCTCCGCCATTTCTTGAAGTATTCTATCAGCATCACACTCTTGGCGGATAGCGTCACTAAACAAGTAATACACCGCTGACTTCATTTGAGACTCAGAACATGAACCTATAAGGCTTAGATAATTAGATAGGCTTCCCGTAAACTTGCTGCGGCCTCGTTCAAAGTAACGAGGAATGTGATCTATATTATCACCCATGTTGTGCACTAAAACTGCCCAACAGCCTATTGCGTATTCGATAAGATCGTCCTTATTCCAAGTCACCATAACATAGTTCCTTCTAAAAGTCAAGCAGTTTCATAATGAGCGGGTAATGAGGCTCGAACTCATACCTTCACCTTGGCAAGGTGAGATGCTGCCATTATAACATACCCGCAATTTATTCCTCCATCACACCAACAGCCGTGGACTGATATTCCCCAGACTCTTGGCGCTTTAACAAAGGAGCTGACTCAAACTCCATTACGTCCTCAACCTCAGACCATTCTATCATGAGCTCGGAAATCGTTATATCAACAATAGGAACTCTTGCGCGTAACTTTTCAAGGAACTTTAGCTGGTGTTCCTTCGTCTTAAAGACGTACCAGTGATAAACAAGCTCTCTTCGTACTTTCACATTTCCTCCTTAGAAAGGTATCTCGTCTTCCCTGAGTAAGCGAAACTTTCCACCATCTATCATCTCTTGAAATTCAGCATCGATCTTGCGTTGTTTTTCTTCCCTTTCACCTGCGATGTTGGCGATCATATAGCGCACTGCGTCAGCTTCCCAAACTCCACAACAGCAGGTAGCTCTTGTCTTTTCAAATTCAAGCTTAATCTCACACTTAACTTTATTCTTTTTGCAATAATAACTCCTGAATGTATCCATACTAAAGATCTCGCAAACCGGGCATTGATGTTGAATGTACTTTTTAACAAATAATTCATCGTTAGGCTGTAGACCGTGGTACAAACGACTGAGCTCGTTACAGCCTCGGCATCTCGGAGGCAACCCAGTTACACTGTTTACCTCGTCACCACAATAAGTACATTTCATTTTATCTCCTTATTTGCGGAGGAGGGGGGATTTGAACCCTCACGTCCTTTCGGACGGCGGTTTAGCGAACCGCTGCCATTCCAGTTAGGCGACTCCTCCAAGCCCTACGCTACCGGCCTTGCGGCCTTTACGTCGCAATCCTCATCCTTATCATCATATCCGTGATTCTTTAGATAACTACACTTCAATGTCTCGCTATTGAAGTCAGTGCACTTTGCGGCGCAGCCGTTAGGAAAATATCGGCAAACAACATCATGCTTGTCATAGAATTTCATTTATTCTCCTTTGTGGTATACTATCATAAGTGGTCTCAAAAGTCAAGCACTTTTTATACGTCATAATTCCGTACACTGAGGACCAAATAGACCAAGACGCCCGCAAACGCGATCAACAGCCAAGTTGGGACCAACACAAGTCCCCATGGTAAGCACTCAAAGACTGCTAGCTTTAAAAATATCATACCGCCCTGTATAAGCCCGAAGTACCATAAAAAATTTATCTTAAGTAGTAATCTTCTCATCTTCCCCACCTTATTGGAAGTTCACAATCATCAGGAAGTTCAACCAAATTATAATGCCAATTACTTGAGTATGGTCTTACACCGTCAGGATCTTCCATTGTGCATCCAATACCTAGGAAAGCACAATAAACACAGGTGTTATTGGTAATTAGCCGTGTCTCCCGACAATAATGCCTAATATTCCTTGATTCTCGATCGGTTAAGTATCTCACTTTTTGTCCTTAACAGCCTTTCCGCCACTTGCATAAGAGATATAGAATGCTCTTTACGGTGGCAGTCTACGCAAAGAAGTGTCAGATTATCGTGGCTAAAGGCGTCACCACCGTCTTCTATCGGGACTATGTGATGAATGTTGTATAGATCGCTGTACTCTGCAGCCGCAAGACACCACCAGTCATATTCTGTGCCGCCCACCTCTAAGAACTCCTTGGACGGATGATATCCGTCTACAAACTTGTGCCCGCACTTCTGACAGGTCCCTCGATCGCGCCGAAAGATAAATCTCCTGATCGTCTTCCAATCGCACTCTACTCTAAAACGTTCAACTAACGCATCGACGCACGCGTCAGAACAGTAAGCCCATCTTCTCGGTGTTAGGATCGGTTGGCCGCAATTATAACATATGTAACGGCCGTTTTCTTTCTTTTTGTGAATACCTTCTCTTTGTTTCCATGTTCCGAAGTCCATGGAGGAAGTCTTTCGTTTAGTGCGCATACATTTTAAAATCTTGAAGTTGATGCGGCGTCACAACCGTCAGTTCGTAACGACGATTGTTCTGCAGGTTAAGCACCTTATACACGTAAGTCTTTTCCTCTCGAAAATCCGTTACGTAGAGCAGTCGGTACTTAACCGGTGAACCGTCTTCATCCTTAACAAAGGCTCTGAACTTAGTGCCTTCTCCGACAGTTATCTCAAACTGACCGTTAAAGGCCCCGTCATCACACCAAACAATACTTACGAGTTCGGGCTCTACCAATAGGACGTCGGCTGTCTCTTCATAAAAAGAAACAGATAGCGCGCTCACGAATAAAAATAGGATTAATAATTTCATTTATTATCGAGTTTACCCAACACTAGTACTATTTGATTATCTGGAGTGATGTAGAGATGTTCATCTCCCATAGAAATCAAACCAAAATGCCATTTCATTCTCATGTGTGGCAATTTAGCTCGTTCCTCCTCAGTTAATTCCCGCAAATATTGTGTTACGAAGGTGATTTCCGAATAAGGCTTTGCGCCTTCTGTAAAGCTAGTTGCCATCCTTCTCCTCCTCCGCTAAAAGCGCAGCATACTCTTCTGGATGCTCAACTTGCCATTTTTCGTATTCTGTAAACATACGATTCATTTCTTCTAGCGGCTTAAATATAGTCATAATCGCTAAATCCATTATTCCTCCTAAGTGTAGTACTTTAAGAATATCACCCTTCTCTTTATTCCTCAATGCTATCATTCTACCATCCGGGAACTGAACAACGTCACAAAGATCACCATAATCTCGTCGCAATCCCCAAAGTTCTTCACCCGACACGGTCTCACCCGTAGTGGTTAAACCGCCGGGCACGTCTGTGAATCGATATGGCGCTATATCTCTTCCTTCTTGCACTTATCTTCCTTTTCGTCTAAGTATTCAAAGTACTTATACATATCGATGAATCCCGTACTCAAACAAAGCGTGCACTCTTGTCTCATTCCTTGACAAGCGGCACAGGGCACAACTGTCTCGTCGTGAGCTAGATGGTAGTTATCGAGATAATCGTGCCACTGTTGCGTTCTTCTGCTCAGATAATCATTCATTTATCGGCTTAAAGGGTAGTTTAAAGTCTAATGGGACTAAAACGTTACCGTTCCAATCATACTCAAGGGGAAGCTTATTAAAGCAGTTTTTAAATCCACAGTGTATTTCATCACCATTCTTGCGAGAATATGGCATCAATTTACAATCAATGCAACAAGACCAATGCCTATGAAAAGTACAATACCATTTGATCTGCATAGCCTCCCACTTAGACAATAGTCTAAGTTTAGGGCGCGGGTCGTTTCCACCGTGCCCCCACCATTTATCCAAGAAGCCTTCCTCTGATCTCTTCTAGAGACTCTTCGCGGACTAACTCACCGTCGATGAATACGTCTTCCAGTAGGTCGTCCAATACCGCCGCTCTAGTCCCGGGGAACATACCATCTATACAACGAGTCTGGCCTTCGAAGTCTCTCACGACGACCATTCCGCAATGACTCTTTTTAAACTTACCAGTGTCGGTTACGGGATCCTTAAACAGCTTTTTCTCTTCTCCACCAAAGACACCAAATGTCGTCTTGAGCGCGAAACCGAAAGTATCGCGGGTGTTGTATTGGTAAGTGAAGGACCCGATCCCATAAACCATGTTCGTCGAAGCAAACTTGTTTTCCAAAAGCCGTTGACAAATCTCTTCGCATCTCAAAAGCGTAATAGCGTCACCGTAAATACAACCGATATGTGAGTCGAGCTGTCGGTAGCCCTTCTCGGTTATAGTTCCACCAAAGATTTCCCAAAGGATCTGAAGAACACCTTTGCGCTCATTCTCGTCATCCGAGTTGGGGTCGCCGCAAATAATTGTAACTGGGTCGCCTGAGTCGGGGCGAATAACTACGCGCCCTTCTCGCGCCATAATGACGTCCTTCAAGGGACGGATAACTTCGTTCAAGACTTTCCACAGGTTCCACGTATCAGAGACGATAGAAACGAAACCCTTAGGATAGACCTCGGTGATGAGCCTTTTATAAGACTCGAACTCGTTCTGGCCATAGGCTTCCATAACACTATGTTCTGTTGCCGGTATTGAGGTGCCTACAAGGCTCTTCTCAATGTCAGCGCCGTAAAACTCTTCGAGATACATAATAGCCGGAATCGTGTCGGTCCCTGTGAACGAAAGAAGGTGCCCTGCGCCACTAGACTTACTTGCCTCAAGGCAAGACATACCTCTCATTGAAAAGTCGTGGCCTTGGAACTTTACAAACTCCATGTCCCCACCAGTTGAATCTGCATAGAAGTCTAACAGCTTCCGGTATTCGTATGCGATGGTCGCCGAAGTTGTAGGCTGCCAAAGCTCACAAGACATTAACGTCTCGATGTAGTTAGTCAGCCAGAAAAACTCAGGCTTAGTATTCTCGATCGTTAGGATAGGAATTCCAATAGGGATCCGGCTACCTTCCTTAACCGCTCTGATTCGCAACGGCAAGTACCCGAGATCGTGCAGCGCCTCAATATGATCGGTTCGGGGGTTTCCGCCAAGAGTGTTTTGAATAACTCTCCTATGTTCCCCCACCACTTCAGCCTTGGGACGACTAAAGAAATTCTCGTTAAAATAATCCATAAGGAACTTCTTGATGAAGGCCTGAAACCCAAAAGCTACAACCTTATCCACGTTTTTTAAACGGGAAATACGAGGAGTCCACGTAGAATAAATCATCTCTGTGTTCTTGGGATACTGCTCAAAATGGGACTGTTTGTAAAAGTCCGTTAGTAATGTAGGTGTAGTCACGACACGCTCCTTTTAGTTATTGCTCTTTATTAGGCTGCATACTTTGATTTTATCATGTGGTATAGTTAGTATACTATCTGTCGTAAATATCTTCGTTATTAGGTCTGATTCCAAAAGCTTACCCTGATGGACCGAGTCTTCACAGTGGCCGACAATCAAGTAAATCTTGTCAGCGCCAAGAGCCTTAAGCTTTTCTGCGCCTAGTAAAAACGTAAATCCCTTAGATGCCAAGTCGTCTACCATTACGACATTAAACACTTCTGGCGGCTCAGCGTCCCCGCCCACAATTGTTAAACTAGTAATCTTTCCGGTGGCAAAGTCTCGGTGTTTGAATCCGACAAGGTGTCGAAAACCGGGAAACAACTTGGCGTATCGTTTCTCTGCGCTAGCATCCGGAAAGTAAATGAAGTCTCGCTCGTTGTTAAACTCAAATTCACCTTTTTCGCGCATATCGTGGAAAACCCCCTCAACTAATCCCTTAACTCGACAATTATTTAGCAGCGCTACGCACACATCAGAGTGGGGCTCATTCACGGTAACCTCTTCAAACCCCAGTGAGTTGATCAGCTCACAAACATACTTGAGCGTAAAAGCGAAGCCCGCCTCAGCTCTATCTAAACGTGAGTAGGGCATATAAAGAATATTGAGAATGATAGCGTATCCTTTAAAGACTTGGTCTATATACTTTTTCAAAAACATCAAATGAATAAGGTCGGAGTCGTCCTCGTATTTTAGGGTGAACTCGATGACTTTAACCAACATACGATACTCATCAAAATCTAAGGGAAGATCTTCAACTCTAAAGAACAGTTCGCCGTTCGGATACTTTTGGAAATTCATCTTCTTACCGTTTAGTAGGATCATCATTTCTCTTTTCGTTGAATAATTAGTTCACTACCACAATGAGGACACCATTTCCATATCGCATCAAAGTCAGGAGGATATGTAAATACCATAGCTAACATTTGAGAATATGCACGCCTCCCCAACAATTTCAAAGCCGCTCTTATTGGCATCAAGCATCCATTAGGACAAACCGCCTCACACTTATCTCGCAATTCTACATCATGAATATCCTCGTCATTCTTAATCCTTAGATTATAATCCACTATTTCTCCAGTATCAAGTGTTTAGTATCCTCAATCTTATCTAGAATATGTTGAGCTAATTCTTTCACGTAGTCTATAGCTTGGTGAGCCGTTTTATTATGCCACTGCGAATTATAGAAGTTAGGATTCCTGATGAGAAAGTTGCGTATTAGAGTCTTAACATGACGATAAAATTCCTCTTCACACTGGGTAGTGGAATTCTTACGCCGGTTAGTTTCTTTATAGTGCGCTTTTCTCCATTTATTAATCATTTTAGTGGGAGGGCAACCTCCATCATAGAGTTTCCAACGGCTGTCCGGATTAGCGCAAGGAACCTTCTCTTCCGCATTATAAGGTGCATGAGCGCGGCAGCGCCTACACTTCTCTTCCCTACTAATCATTCCCATTGAGTCTCTCCTTGATTATGGTACCTATCGTTTCCACGTTTTTTGTGTAGTAGGTTTTCATATTCGAAATAACGTTGTTCGTTTTATCGTAGAAACAAACTTTCCGTTCCCCCACTGTCACAAAATGATTGCTTTTCTTAAACCGCTGTCTACCGTTAAGGTTCGTTTCGGTATCGTTCCTTATCACTTTCGAGGTGACCGCGGGTGTCTCGCCATCTGGCTCATAGCCATGTTGGAGAACTAAACTAACTACTTCATTTATTTTATCCATTTTATATTTCACCCTCGACACTTAATTGTTCTGTCAGTTGATATTCTATAAAAGCCCTTTTGCGCCTTTCTATTCTATTGCTATTTCTATTTTTACTTTTGTACGTGGGCAATTGAGCGTCACAATTAGGGCAAACTAGTCTTAAATTATCAAGAGACCAATTAGAACCGTTACCGTTAATATGATCCAAAACTAACGGAGTTGGTTGACCCATCCACTCTGTTAATCCACAGACTTCACATTTATGGCCGCGTTTATAGATTAAATATTTTCTAACTGGATGGCTGTTTGAACCGCAATTAAGCCATGGAAAACCATTGTTAGCCTCAATCTTCTCACAATTTAATTTCCATTGATTATCTTTGTGGCACTTATTACTACAATACTTAGTATCATATCTCTCCAACTCAGTGCCACAGACTATACAATATCTCTTACCTTTTGTTTTATTGTTGATCTCTCTTTTACTATTATTAAATGTCGCGGAACAATGATGATCACAAAACTTATTCCTTCTCTTGTTAAACGGTAAAGTCTTGCCGCATTGCAAACATACAGGCGGATTTTTTATGTAAGCTTCATACACTTTTTCAAATCTTGATTTAATAAAATCATCAAGATGAGCTTTTTGATATCCTAATTTACCTGCTTCTGAATGCGTCATAACCATAATAATTTCTCCTATGAGCCGGGGGTGGGATTCGAACCCACGTGACGATTTCTCGTAACCCGCTTACAAGGCGGGCCCAATCAACCAACTATGGGACCCCGGCATATTCTAATACTCTGCTAAAAAGAATCCCACTTGCTCGTTCCAGTCCCCCGCGCCCATCTCTAAAGGATAACTCTCAGGATCGTGACTGTTTTCCGCAAGCCAGTACTTCTCGAAAGCGTTTAAGGCTGCGCGTTGCTCAGCTAAATATTCGTCAAGTTTCATACTATCCCCCACTCCCTAGCCTCGTCAGCGGTGATACTTACGACCTCGTCCTCACTCATTAGGCCTTCGTTGCGTGCCCACACGTTAATGCCGTAGGCCTCGCAATACTCATCCCAAGCGCCATGATTGCAAATGTTTTGCACACTTACCCGGACCATTACGACTTCAGGTTCTTCAGGACGCTCTCCACCCTTATCATAAGCATCACTTTCGTCTTTGGCCCGGTGACATCGTTCCCGGTTTTCGTGCTTAGCGCGTTCCTCAGCCTCTTTGCGCGCGATCTCTCGCTGTCTCCTGCACTCAGCGTCGCGTTTGATGGACTCTTGGCGTTCCTCTTGCTCACGCTCAAATTGCGCAATCTCCTCTAGAGCGCTCTCTATTGAGATGTTCCAACCAAGGCCCAAACAATTTTCTGGATTCATAATGCCTCCTATCCTAGAGAATTAAGAAATGCTATTGGGCTAGTCCCATTTTTATAGGCATCCCAAAGTTTATTAGTGCTTATGTGCCGCTCATTTATCACGTTAGTCAAGTCTTCTCCCACAACTGAAAGAGCGTAATCCATATCAGATATCCAGTTGGAGAAATCATGATCCTCTCTCATTAATGTAGATAATAGACTCATAATACCTCCTTATCGTAGTGTGCGAACATACTCCTGTAATTCTTTTAACTCCTCGACCTTCTTGCGAAAGCTCGGTATGCACTGTAGATATCGCTCGTAATATTCTTTGCCGTGTTCGTCTTTCATGTCCTTAAGATAGCGGCAATGTTCGCCAAACATATGTGCGAAAATATCCCAATAACGATATGACTCCAGAGTTCTGTTCATCTTACAGAACCGTGCTGTCACCTTTTCTAGTTCCGCAATATATTCTTCTTTGTAGCTCATTAGAATTTTCCCAAGGTCGCAAGTATGGTGAATAGACCGAAAAAGCCCGCCATAACATACCATAGTCCTCTAGTGAACGAGTTTCTTCGGCAAGTATTTCCTGCTATCGCGCACAGAACCATCATTAAAAAGAAGTAGTTATCCTGTGGCATCAGCGGTCTCCTTTGCGGCTTCTTCCTTCTTATAGTTGCGCGATTCTGCCTGAGAAATCAAGAGAGCCATCATATTCATAATCGCGTCGTGTGTACATTCCAGCTCAGAGATACGAACGGCTAGTTCTTTGTTGTTTTCCCTGAATTTCCGCTCAGTCTGAATTTCAATAGCCGTCTTCAGTATTCTCTTGCGCTCTCTGATATGAGTAAAGAACTCACCCCAGAACAGGTCGAGAGTTATCTGCAGTCTATCTTCGAGTGGTAATTTCGCGAGCCTTTCCAGTATCAATAATGTCGATGTGCCTTCCATTTTTCCTCACTTTCGTTAATAATATAACATAAGACAAAGGAAAAGTCAAGCGTTATTTTACCATAAAAAATCTGGCGGGAAAGGAATCGCACCCTTATTTCGAGGTTCAAAGCCTCGCGTCTTACTATTGGACGACCCGCCAATGTTACTTATTATATCATAACTTTATTCAAAAGTCAAGCACTTTAAAATCTGTACCTCTCGTAACAGCCGAATTCGTGCCAATCGCGATAATTCCTTATGTTACAGGCGGACCTACAGCCTTGGCAAGACAGGTTGTACTCTCCGATCTTCTTTACCACAATATTGTGCATGTCCGTCACAAAGGCCAAGTCCAATAGTACGCCCAGCTTCTCGGCGTTCGGTACCCTGAACAGATGGGCGGTCGCTGGGATAAGACAGTTGTAAACGTTTTTACTGTTCATTATTCCTCCAATCTGTTATTGCTTGAGGATATTCCCTGTCAGCTTGGGTGTATCCTGCCTTGCCCCAAAAGGGGATGCCCTTGCAGGTTGCCATTTTTTTAAGATATGCCCGAATATCTAAACTTACGGGTCTTTTGCCACTACCCGTTTCTGCCCCTGCTACAATCCAGTGTAATTCACTCACATCACCTAGAACATGTTCCAGCAACGGCTCGCACATCACCCACGGGTGCGCGGGGTTCGCCTCTAACAACAGAGGTACCCTTTCGTCCCAGCGCGCTTGATTCTCGGCGGTTACACCAAGCCAGATGTTTGGCAGATCAAAGATGTAGGATTGCATAAGCATTTCCTCTTTAAATTCCGCCAACCGTTCTGCACGCTTGGTCAGTATCAAGTAGATGTTCTGTTTGTGCAGATTCATCTCATAGAAGGTACGCCAAATCTGCTCGTGAGTTACGGCCTCGTGGAACAGGTCGTTCCAGATCGAGATGATGCGCGGCTTACCCTTACCAAAGCGCGCCAATTGCTTTTCGTCAAAGCGCGGAGTGAAGTCTTTATGCCACCTACGCGTATCGGCTTCACTCCAACAGTGAACACACCCCTCTGAAACTGGGGTGCATCCCGGAACCAACATGATACCGTCGTCCCACATCTTACCTGCCATTTTATCTCCCGTTCAAAACATTAGTAACTTGCGTATCGTATGATGTCTCACATTCACAGCTTACCTCTTTTTTAACCACGTCGGCAATCTTGAACCATTCGACCTTAAACTTACCCTTGATATATTCAGTTACATCCGCGTCAAAACCTGCTTCTTTTAGTGCTTGTTTGTATGCGTTTGCCACCACTGATGATTTAAATTCATGGCTACCGCACTCACTACTCTTCTCTTGACCTTTATTAAACCACTCTACTTCGTATAAATAAAATTCTTCTTCATGAAATTTACACTTGTCAGGTGCTATATCGGCGAAGAATCCTGCTTGATTCAACTTTTGCATAAACTCTTGTGCGAGATGTTGAGAATAAAAACATTTACTACCTATCTCCCTTAAGTTATTCATTATTTATCACCACCTTAGGATAAACTTTTCCTCTGTTCCAAAGCGACTTAACTATCGCATAATCAATCCTAGACTGAACCTCTACTGTCCTAGCGCCGCAGTCTTTGCAATAAAGCCAGAGATATTCGTCACATCTTACATCAAGGACGAAACCTTCTCCGTCGTATACTCCGTACTCATGGCCGTCGTTACCGTAGGCCGGCTTTTTGCGGCTATGGCATACGGGACAGCGCTTGAAGGGCTTCTGCTTTTCAATAGCCCTAATCTCAGCGCTCGTTAAGTCTCTGCTTTTTAAGAACTTCTTATAGCGTTCCGAGAACTTTTTCATTACCTCTCCTTATTTTCAGCAAACTCCGAACATTCCCAAACCGGCGTTACCATACCCGTCAAGACACAGAAGTTGTAAAGAAGCCGCGCACGTGGACAATTCTCACTCATATCTTCTGGCTTAGGGTGAAACTTGAGGCAACTAAAGCAAAGGCAGTGCTCGCGATGCTGACCCTTAAGATCCTCGCGCACAAAGTTGATACTACCGTAATGATCGTATGACACGAACTTCATTTAAGTCTCCCTTGTATTCTAAATTAGCATGCCCTACTGTATACGTGGCTATCTGTTTCACAGCGCTAAGCTCCAAACCTGATAAAGCACCCAACAAGATCCAAAAATCATACCTAGCAGAAAGGCCACCATTGCTAGTAGGCCGAGAACTGCTAGTATCCTAATAAGAAGAAGTTCCCACCACTTAAAGTCGCTCATAATTCCTCCGTGATTGGAATGCGTTCGTCCGGTTCGTAGTTGTTACAAACCGATACTTTGCCAATTAGCCGATCAAGATCACAATCTGAATCCTTGTTGTATCGTGGATTTTTTTTACAGTCGTAGCATTGTTCGTTTACCATAGTCTTTGTCTAAAGAGAAGGCCTCCTGCCTATCCTCTACGCTTCCACGGGCTCGTGCCAGTCCAAAACGGCTGGCTCACCAACTACGCCTTTAGAATCACAATTGTAAACCTCGATGTGTTTGTCGCGGATAAACACGATCCACTCCTTGTTTTCGGGCTCGATCCACCCCACCCAATCAATTCCTTCCGGGTAGGCCTGATATCTCCCAACATCGAGGCGCGGTAACTTAGACATTAATCCACCCCCTTCGGTATATACTTAAATTCGATTATAGCTTGAACGATAGGTTTAATCCATTCTACACAATAACCTACTATCTGATAAAAAGTGCCAGACGACTTACTTATCGGTGTTACCTCAGAGATAAAACCCTTAGACTCTAGGTTTCTCGCGTAAATCTCGGCGATTCTCTTACTGTGGAAACTTCTCTTGCCTAACAGTATCTTGTCGCTTACCGGCGGTTTGTCTACTTTGTTAAATGTGTTCCATCCTTCCTGTGCTTCTCGAAAGGAATGATAGAATATATACGGATAAGTATGACATTTATTGCACTTAGGAAGATAAGTATCAGATCCAACCCAACTTACCGTTTCAATACGTATATCGTCGCTACCGCAGAGCTTGCACGGTCTTAAGATGGGGTGTTGATCCTCGGTCCACGCATAATAAGAGTCGTAGGGTTCATCGGTGCGTACGTCGTCTTCTGGCCGCCATCCCTTTTTGAATGGGCGCAATCCGTTTCTCTCTAATCGACAAATACACCGGAATGGATCTCCCTCATTACAATGGAATATACAGTCATCAATGGGATTGTTCTTGTTCTTACACACACATTCATAGATTTTATTATACCAACCATCTTTCCAACTATTCAATTGATTCACCCCTCTTTAAAACAAACACAAACGTCGTTGGGATTCATATAATCATAATCGTCGTCAACAATAACCCAACAAATCTTTCTGTCACCCTGCGCGATCTCATCTGTTCCAAATGGGCCATGCCCTCTTCCCCAATGATAACACTTTGCACAACAAGCATCCGTCTGTATTAATATGTTTAATTGTTCAACTAGAACAGGCAGCTCATTGGCGGGCATAGATAAAAATCTAGGCTTATTTCCTATCATAGATCTCCTTTGATGGGTGAGCGATGGGAGTCGAACCCACAAAATTACTCGGGTCACAGCCGAGCGCTTTAACCAATTTAGCTACGCTCACCATAAACCAGAACAGAATTGCAGAGACAGTTTTTCGGCAGGATTCGAACCTGCGACCTTCGGATGGACTCCGCTGCTCTAACCAACTGAGCTACGATTCAAATGGCTGAATGTAATCCCTACAGCATTTCTGGTATACTACATATTATCACAAGTCAGTTTAAAAGTCAAGCACTATTTATCGAGATAAATCGCTTGAACAACCCACGGTTTCTCGGGTGCGCATATAGAATTTTCTTGATTATAGTTAGCAAAAAATCCCATCGTCTTTATACCAATACTTTTCATTTCTTTTGTCGCAAATTTAATATAACATTTTACTGCTTCTTCATTTACAAAATACTCAGTGTCGATTCGCATTCTTCCTCCTTTTTAATATAATCAATATGTAGCTGCATATTTTCCCGCGACATGCCTTGCGGATATTCACAATACGTAGTCAGCTCCGGGTCCATACCGGCAATATCCTTTATGTTCTTTTCTGTAAGGATTACACCAACTGGCTGATCCTCAGAACTATAGATTCGATTCCCCACTACTACTTTCATATTTCTATCTCTCCTTTTAAATACTTTTCAAAATTCTCATCACATTCAAAATGTGGATTAGGAGCTTCACTTAAAATTAAGTTTTGCTGTAGAATGATGACTCTCTTCTGACTAAATCTGTCGTTACCACCGTATCGTTGGATATGCCACGAAGTTGCTTTCGGACAAATGGCAGCCACAAATAGTTCAGCTTTGGCTGCGCTACTAAAAATAAATGATTGCACTATATTTTTATTCATAGCGTTATCATAAATAAAGACTACAGTCTGTTTACCGTTCCAACAGTCCCCTACTAGTTTTTTGAATTCATCGGTACCATAATCTATCTTAAGTCTACCGTCTTTAGTCTTGGGATAAACAAGATCTTCAACATCTAAACCCGACCATTTTTGGCACTTTTTAGCATAACTAAAGAACTCATCTGTAGTGGAAAGATTAACATCTGGAAAAATAACCCGATTTAGATGCGCCATTACTAAGGATTCCTTAGTCTTCGCTTTGATATTATACTCAGCCGCATACTCAATATAATCTTCGTATATAGATTGCCTCTCACTGTCGAATGATGCCTTATATATTAAATAAGCCACAAATTCGTGTAGGAAATCGTTTTTCATCTTTTCTATTTTTTCTAGCGAATCACTGTTAAACCCCATATTGTGCTTTTTATCGTACCATTGGTATTCATACACTCGTGATAGCGGGTAAAATCCTTCCCCGCCACATAATGGTTGTTTACCATCAAGATTGTCTGTCTGAGTGATTACAAACATTTAATTCTCCTCTACCCAACACGACATTGTGTTGTTGGTTAAAATTATAGGCTTTAGGTCGTAAAAACGGCCTACATACCGAATAGGACTAGGCTCTTCTGGAAGCATTTTTGTAATCAAAAAAGTATCTGTATGAAAGACGATGGGGTTGCCGTCATCCTTCATGGGTTTAATATAACCCAGCCGTTGAAGAATGTCGTCCAATTCATTGATGTTATCGCAGATCACGTTATGCACAAATCTATACATTTTTCCGTCTAGAGTGAGCGCAAGATGAAGATCAAAAGGTCGTGTAAATTTTGATTTAAATATCCACTTACCCGTTTCAACTTCATACTCTTTACAATAATGATTAACATTTTGTCCCATTACAGGAACAACGTCTCGACGATCAATTATCATTATCCCCGCCTATCCGAGACTAATGCCACCGAGTAGATAGCCTGTTTATCTCTTTTTCTTAATGTGGCTTTAGCATTAGTGAAAATAGATATGATCTTATCTAGTTCTCTATAATTAAAATCTATCCTACACCCGCGCTCTTTTTTATCAGCATTATAAAACGGCATAATTTCCATTTAACCCTCCTCTAAAAATCCAAATAAGTATCCTGCGTCCTCGAATTCCTCGATCTTCTCCGCAGAAAGGCCTCTAACATCCATAGTAACGTGAATCTTCCCTACTGGCACCCAAACGACGGGTCTAGTCTTTTCTACCGTGGCCTCTGTAAACCGAATGATGGTACCGTCCTCAAAGGCGACATATCCTTCATCTCCACCGTGGCCACAACAAGCCGCCCGAACACCGGGAAGATGACCAAGACACGCATCCTCTCCACCCTCTAGGCCTTTTCTGCCGCAGCGAATACAGGCCGGTTCCGCGTCTATTTCTTCACCGTCTTTGGTGTACCACTTAACACCAAAGTTAGTGTAGATTTCTTGACCCCTCTTGAACATCACACCGGTCCCTCCTTGGACCACAATTGTGTCACTCATACCGGATCATCGAGACTGAATTCTTTACCCGCGCCTTTGCACCAAACATAGGAATCAAGTTGTGCCGGTGTTAGCCCAACCCTGTCCGCCTCTTTGATAAAAGCGTCCTCCAACTCCTTATACTTCTTGCCGGCTGGCGGCGTCGTTCTTGGCGCGTCATAGCCCATCTCTTTTAAGAAGCGTAGTATGTGAACATCAAGGGCTGCACACCTTACGTCGGGTCTGGTCCATAGCATAAAGAATCTCGCCGTCTTTGGACCTATTCCACTTATACTCTCCAGATCCTCGATCGTGCAAGTCTCAAGGTTGAAGTCTTTTTCGACAATTTCCCTTATAGCCTTTTCAATCTTGGTGTAGTTACCAGTTCGCGCCTCTTTAACTTTTTGACCGACAATATCGTCGTGCACCCAAGATTTTATCTCATTCTCAATATTACCGTTAGGGAACAACTTTGCCATAACATTATAAGCGAAGTCTGCGTTCTTCCCTGCGACGATCACACTGTAAATCAACTTATACAGCAGGTTATTTTCCACTACCAAATCCTACAGATCTTATTTCTTTACAATAATCCAGATTATTAATCGCAAACGCTAGGTCCTCACTGCATACTACATCACGCTTATTTTTGTCTGAGTTAATAATAGCGGAGTGAGCTACTTCTTTAACAAGTGCCCCTGAGAACAACTTTCTACCCCTTATTTTACTGACAGCATCTTTCACTTCGCCAATATCAATCTGATGATCTCCAAGATTCTTATTTAAAATGCTTACCATATGCTCTCCTGATGGTGGTGGCATTTGTATAACCTTATCAAACCGGCCCGGCCTTTGGCTTAATGCATGCTCAATTACGTCCAGTCTGTTTGTTGAAGCCACCAAGACGTAGTTGTTATGCTTTACGGTACCGTCAAGATGGTTGAGTAAGTCGTGCATTGCCGCGGGAGAGCAACCTCCAGAGTCCCTATCTGCGCCCACAAGATCAATGTCATCCCAAATTACTAGAACCGGGGACAGATAGTCTATCACCTCAAAAACAGATCTTACGTCAAAATTAGGATAAGGGGCAACTACTAAAACCCTCAGTCCCTTTTCTTTTGCTTTGTATATAATAGATCCTATCAACATACTCTTTCCGTTACCGGGGTCTCCATGTAGTAGGATTTTACGGCCGTTAGTTATACCGCGCTTAGCCAGTCTTTCACTGTTGATTAAGAAGTACATTGAATTATCAAATATGACTTCCTTAACATCTTTAGGGCAAAAAACATCTTCGTCAGATATACTTTTAACCTCTAAGAATTTAAGTGGTCGGTGTGAGTTACCCTCTATCTCCAAAACGGAATCCCATATACTATTCTTTCCTATGTAAGTCTGGAGTTCGTCCATCAGCTTTTGTACATTCGCAGTGTCGCGATTGTAATATATTTCCGTAACCAAATAACCATCATCAATGTAAGTACATATAATGTAGGTATTATCCTCAAATTGTACCTGATGGCAACCACCGATAAAGAATTCTTTTCCACCAATAAAATTCTTACTCTTATTATACAGATAGTTAATGGTGGAATTCTGCTTATCAATCTCAAGACCACAATATTTTTTTACAATGTCGTTAATCGCCACAATAGTTAGGTTAAACATTTGAGGACAAGTAGAGTAGTTGTGTCTATCTATAGTATCAACATTATCAAAAAATCCCATCGCCACAAAATCAGCTTTAGCTTTATCACGTATACTTTTTTCGTGCTCACGGTTCCAGATTGCAGATATCACGGTAGCTAAAAGCTTCGTGCCATACTGATCGTCAGTTGGAAACTCCACATCCGGCATTTTACCATATTTATCAAAATGTGACGGGTCTTCCATTCCCTTCACGGCTATTGGGGGTCTTGGGGGTCTGTCATCAAAACTCATTTTATTCCTCCGATTGAGTAACTACACCAATTTCCAGATACTAATTCTTTCAGCCTATCCGTAACTATGATATTCCCCTTTAAAATCATTCCATCAAAGCTCAAATCTGTTGCTTCACCAAGCACTTCCTTTACATCGCCGTTTTTGTCGTAAATAACGACCGGTAACGATGTGGGTGTTTCTGTTAAAATGATAGGCGTATCAAATACCTTAATTTCAAATTTCACTTTTTAACCTTTTCATAGTCCCAACCGGGATCATTCGGGAAGATAGGAATATCTCCCACACCTTTCATATATATGAAGTAGACGTACTTACAGCCTATATCTTTACTATGTTGGCAGTCGGTACAGTCATTAAAAGACACACAGTCGTTACTGATAATGGAAGCTTCGTCTTTATTCATTCATATCCTTTAACATGTTATTGATAGGGTATGTCCCATTATTTTGGGCCATAGTACATCAAAAATAGACAAATATCAACGTCTTTAGCAATCTTAATCAGCTTATTTTCAACTTCACTGAACATCTCATTTAAGATCGTCTGTTTGTTAATAACATTCTGGTCTAAACTTTTGTTAGACTTGTTATCTTGCCGTATTCTAGTGATAGAATCAGTAAGCTCCTTAAGAGATTCTCTTGCGCTTACGGCTTTCTTATATAATTCGTCTGGGCTCATGATAGCCATTTTATTTTCCTTCATCTGTTTTAGTTTGTGACACTGTATCCGTTTCATCATCGATTTTTTGCATAGGATGTTCTAATCTTACCGCTTGAAATTTATGCCCGGCTAAAAGACCTACCATAAACCACGCATACCACATTGGCATACAGGGATCTTGAATTATAACACCATCTTTTACTGATATATAATATTGTGCCACTCCCCATGCCAATACACTGTATACAAAATTATCTATTGGAGCGCCGACATTAACAGCACGAAAACTGTTATAAGATATTTCCGCACCCATTTCTTCCTTGAGAAAACGTATTAAATCGCTCAGGCTTTCATTCTCTAAATACTCATCAGCATGTCCTATAAAAACATATGCGTCATGCTCAATTTTAATAGGTTCTCTAGAATGCTGAAACTCGGATAAATATTTTGTGATTACATCTTCACCAATATCCATTTTATTCTCCTTTATGTTTTTGAACTATTTTAAACAACCTGTCATACAACCGATGATTGTATTCACTTGTTAATTCTTTTTCATATACACCTAACTGACGTAGAACGTAACTGGTAAACTCAGCGATGTAGTCTTCACCGTCATCGCCTTCTTCTACTAGGTATTCATAGTAGTCTTCCCATTCATCATAGCCGTCGCTCATATACCGTTCTGAACTTATGTGAAAGGTGACATCGTACTCCCTACTCATTTGTACTAGCTTCTCTGCTATCTTTCTATATTTTACCATTCTATTTTGAATAATTCTGTTCAGCTCCGCCATGAGGCCGGGGAATTTTTCTCTTTCTATATCCTCAAGTTGCTTTTGCCACTTTTCATGCTCTACTTGATCCCGCATACTTCGTCTGCCCATCATTGCACCAAAGTCAGTTTCAAGGCCGGCATTTACAAAATGTCCAATAGAGTCTAAAAACATCTTTTCCGGTTGCATATTAGGATCATCAGCGTAGGGGTCCCCGTTTGCAAAAGGATCGTCGCCAATTGTTTTACGCATTATTTTTCCTTTCAAATAAACCACAAGTTGAGACGCCTTCTATGACGGTCTCATGTTGTACACAATAATTTTTCTCGCAAAACAGACAGTCAACGCAGGTATCCGCAGGTCTAATCTGTCTTGCACGGGCTGGCGACCACATTATCCATCCGTAAACCGAAAGACCGATATACACTATCCACATCAGCGTGTAGGCGTACTCTTGCGCCATAAAAGTGAGAACTACCAGAATACCGTTCGATATTATCCAAACAATAAAGCACGCTCTTAGTTTGAATATGTTCAAAAAGTAAGCCCCTATGCTTCCCAGTGATGCTATCCAACTTAAAAGTATTAGCAATTTGACCTCTTGTTTTTGTAGCGAAGTGATCTTGCCTCAAGAACCATTTCCTCGATCGTGCTCGTTGTTTTAGAGATGGTCTGCATTAGTATCATACTGTTGGCAAATTTACAAAAAGATTCAAAGTCGTATATTATCTTTAGATCCGGTCGGTAGAGATTCGCATAAGACTCTATGATGTCCCGGTATTGAGCGTCGGGTTCCATCCCGATTACCGTCGGCTTTCTAAAAACGCAGGTGTGCCCAAAAAACATGAGGGAGTCCACATTAGGGGTGGTCTTCCCGAACCAACAGAAGATAAGCGACGCCTTGTTGAAACAGTAAGACTCCCACTTTACATGTTCTAGCATATCCTCCGTCGTGTGATCCTGAATTATCTTCTCATTGTAGTTGTTGTAGAAGACGGACTTCCATTGAAAGTCTTTTATGCGCTCATACAACTGGTCCTGCCAATGACTCTCATCTATTGACCCCAGTGCGAGTGTCATCATTGGGTAGGATCTCCTACTCAGCCGTCTACTTATGTCTGGGGAGTGAATGTTTAACATTACTTCACCTGCAAAGCACCGGAAGCGGTCCTAGTTAAGAGCCATTCCCTGCTATCACTCTTAATCACTAGGGCTGGATGCTCTCCTAAGATCGCCTTGATCATTCCATTGTTGAGTTCGTAGTTCTTTTTAATATCGTTGAATCCTTTCATTTCCGCGCTCAACAATTCGCGCCTCTCCATAACCTCAATATGTTCCGGAGCTTGGCTGACTGACGGCTTACCCTCAGTGAATTCTTGTGGATGACAGCAGTGAAAGTAACTGCAGGTTGCGCAGGTCTGCCAAGTCTCGTGACGTTTCGGTGGATCTTCATTAAGGATATGCGCAATAACCGTTTTGGCCTTTTCGTTTATCTTGCGATACTCATCGGGCACAAATGGAATCAACAAGTCTTTCGGTGTGAACTGTAAGGGGTTGAAGTATACAATCGCGGTCTCATACATAAAGTCGTCGCGTTGTTTTGGTAGATCAAATTCCTTAGTCAAGATCGACCTGAAGTCCACATCAGTCATTGCACCCATGTAAGACTGCATTTGAAAGAAGTAGCACTGACTCCAAAATTCTTCCGCAGTTAAGAGATCGTCGCAGCTCTTTGGTGCGCTCATACTCGTGACCTTAGAGTCCATAGGCTTGTCGTCCCACGGATCTTCTCTGAAGCGATAGCCGTCTATCTCACAAGTGAGACAGTCCGTCTCAAAACGATAGTGACGCGCCACGACTCGCCAACCTAAAGTCTCCAATAGATCCAGCACGACCGGCTCCATAACTCTGCCGCGATAGAATATAACCTTTGTATCGTCGCTGTGTTGAGGAACCGTACCGTTGTTAGAGTAGTACAGATACCGCATACACGGATGGCCAACGCTGCTCGCGTGAATAAGAGGTTTTCCTGCGACCATTCTTGCGATATCTTTTGCGCGTCTTTCTTCGCTGTCCTTAACGTATTGCGTCAAGACGAAGTTCTTGAATTGTTCTTGTACTAAATCCATTTAGGCTCCTATTGCTATTTTAGATTTAAGACTATGGTACCGCTTCGTAAATTCGGTGTATACCTGCTCAAATGTGTATCCTATTTTAACGACCCTGTCAACCAAATCCTTACCACCGTTGTCGTGGGCCCTCTCTAAACATTGCTCCCAAGCCTTCAGTGAATCTCTTACGCACAGCCAAACGTCCTGATTGTAGACGTTACTCCACTCTTTAAACAGGATCTTCTCGGAACGCCACAAGATTTTGTCTTGCTTGTGAATCAATTCCCAGTCGGCATTGCCGTTTATGTGTAAGGTGTCAAAGACGCCGATGTTGATTTTCTTTTGCAACTTCTTGTAGTCTGGTAGCAAGACTTTCACCGGCGAAGGTATGTCCGCAATAACGAACTCGTCGCCATCGTGAAACAGAGCGCCCATCCTTGTGGCAAAGGGGTTGAACGGCCCGCCCAACAACATCTCACTGAGTATGTCTTCCATCACCACAGAATGAAGTCCCGTACTATAGAACGGGCTCATATGCCCGGCACACCGTGGCATATTACATAGAGAAAAAATCATATCCGAGATTGTGATCTTCGGTTTCTCCGCTTGCGGATAAAAACGGTGGCCGCTTACAGTTCTGATGTAGATGTTATTTTTATCCATTAGAGCATGCAGTAGTTATCTAAACGCCCCTCAACATGGGAAAGCCTTGCATCCAAATTTAATAGGAGTTTTGGGATGATATCTTCACTTAATAACCTAGGGTTACAGTCTAGACCGGAATCTAAAAGCTTGGTATATTCTTCAAGTTTCTCCCACAACTTTTCCATTAAGTATTCTTCACCACTCTCATTGATTCTTATTTGCTCCTCTAAAAGGCAAAGAATTATATCTGCTTGTTCAAAATTATCGTCATTAATAAGTCGGCGAACGTGATCACTCAAGGTACATTTATATTCTTCTATGCTCTTAAGCCGTTCCTCTAGTCCTTGCTTATCCATTTTACTTCCCTTATCTCCCCATTAGCTATGAAGTATGTCGCCGGGCATATACCTCCGCAACCTCTATAATCAAGTTTAAATTGCGGCTCTGGTATCTGTTCAAAGTCATAAAAGCATGTTAAGCATACGATGCCTCGTGCAGGATCATTATAGACTTTCACATAATCAGCATTAACTAGCCTGCTTAATTTAATAAAAGACAGAACTGCTTCTGATAAACTTTCTCTCGATACCAACTCACCGATCTCCGGTTTAGTTTCACGCAACAGATGACGCAGTCTTTGTATATCGGCCTTTGTAAGAAGACATTCGTCATATTCTATAGCACAATCCCCGCTCATGCGGGATAACATAACGTCGGTAACATTCCTGTCTTCTTCATCTCTTACAACACCGATAGAGAGAATAGTTCCTTCCTCTGTTCGGCCATAGGTGTGACACATTTGTAACATTGTTACTCCTTCTTTTCTCTTGGTATACGGCGACGTGGCTCCATTAAGATTAGTCCGCCACGAAATTGTTCATAAAGTGCATCGAATACATCGCGCAATTCTTCGATTTCTTCTTCCTTTTTGGCGAGTTTTTCGCGGCACGCTGCAAGTTCTACAGGTAGACTAATTTGCTCAAGGTCGGGCACTGATATTGTAGTTAAGGTTCTTAGTGCATCTTCAATCGTTTCAGCGAGATCGGTACCAACTCTAGTTGTATGGTACCCTATTTCACGTTTCATAAATTGTTGCGGCGGGCAAGTAATCTGAATACTTACAGAAAAGTCGTCGCGAGTCGGATATTGTACGTCTTCTTCCATAATTCCTCCTAAGGAATTTGATAATTTGAAATGTTGATAAAATTAGTCATCATGAAATGGCTTCCGCCTCCCATTTCCACATAACGATATCGTGGCTCCGCGACTGGGATTACATCTACAGGCTTAATGTCTTGTAACCGTGATAGAGTGATATTATCCGCCACCATCATCACGATTCTCATACTTCCGCAGTAAGCACACTTATCATCTACGATATCTCCTGCGCCGCAACTTGGGCACTTGGGAGGGTCGTAAACTTTGGGCGTCGTCTTATTTTTCTGTGGTGTGTGCATTGTTATCCTTTATTTCTCTTAATAAATAGCGCAGTCTTTTTATATCTTCTTCGGAAAACATATATAATTCAAAATCATTAAAATCGTCTTTGTTGTTTAATTCTAATGTTACATATTCAACATCACTGTCTTCTTTATCACGAACTACACCAATATATAATTGACGATCACCGCGATGCTTTTTAGCTTCAGTATCGCCACTAGTATTGCCACCAACAACTTCCATTTGATCCATCTTAAATCTTCTTCCCGTGCCGATAAGGGCGCGTTTTGTTGTAGTCCATTTTAAGCCTCAAGGCCTCTTCTAACTTGATGCCGTTCACCATACAATACCCGTCCACGACCTTAACAATCATCATTAGGAAGTAGGCGTTAAAAACGGCTAAATTCGAAATCTTCTTATGTAGCTCTTTGCATAGTGCAGAGAAGGTTGGAGGGATGGGTGCAAGAATGGTCTTCTTTATTAACGGTCTCTCCACGAAAGAGTACAGCAATCCCGGGTTGTCTTTGTAGATATCCCCCAAAAGATCGAATATTCTAACAAGTAGGTCCGCAAGTTCGACAGGGATTCCCTCGGGCTTCGGATTGTCATCTTTGTAATAAACCAAGTCTAAGGGCTTGTGAGCGCGATACTCTTCAAAGGCTTCAGAAACCTCACTATGAAAAAGACAGATCAATTCGTCTTCTGCGCGAGGCTCGTCCCACCATCCATGCTCGACTGCGGTTTGGTGGCACTCACTAATTAGTTGCTTATAGTCCATACTTCTCCTCATAAGACTTAATGGTCTTTTTTGCTTCCTCTAGCTCGTTGTAAAGGCGATTAAGTTCTTGAATCGCCTTATTACCGTCGCGATACCAGCTGCGATCTTCCGGCTCAGTTAAGACACACTCCCAGCCGTCTGGTCCTTTTAATATAGAATATTCACTGAAATACTCAGGATCACCATCAGCGATATAATATGCTTGTTCCATACTTCCTCCTAATATCCTACTACACGGTTATCCGAGCTCTTGAGCTCTCGTAGTGCGTTACGCACTTCTTCTACTTTGATCTTTTTGTTGTTATGCTTAATACTGTCGATGATGGCGGTATGTGCTACTTCTCTCACCATGGCTCCAGAGAGCTTAGTTTCTCTCATTATCTCTTCAGACACCTTCTCTAACTCTTCTGGAGACAGATCGAAATTGCGCAAATTCTTAAGTAGTATGTACTTAACACCTTCAAGATCTGGCTTGTTTATCTTGATCACACGGTCAAAGCGGCCCGGTCTCTGGCTGAGAGCGGATTCGATAAGCTCCAGTCTGTTAGTAGACGCAACTAGTGTATAGTCGGAATGTCTTCTAGCGCCATCCAGCTCCCCAAGAAGTTTACCTAAAATCGTGCTTCCAACATTTATATCACGGTCCAACATTATCATGTCGGCGTCGTCCCAAACTACAAGAACGGGAGAGAGGATATCTATAATTTCAAAGATAGCATCAATATCCACTCTGCTGCCTCGTGGATATATAACTAGAGTCTTAATGTTCTCGTCGTACGCGCTCTTGATAAGGTACTTTACCGTCATCGTTTTTCCGTTGCCGGGATCCCCATACATCAAGATCTTACGTCCATTGTCGATACCCTTTTTCTTACACTTCTCACGGTTTTTAAGGAAGAATATCGTATTGCTGTAAATCATATCCATGGTCTTCTTGCTTATGTACAGGGCGTCCTTGTCAATGAGTTGAACCTTGTCCATAAACTCAAGAGGGCTAGCGTACCCGCCGCCAAACGAAAGAACCGCGTTCCATATGGGGTTCTTTCCATAAAACTTCTTGATTTCCTCAAGCAGTTCTAAAGCGTCTACCGTGCTATCAGAAAAAATAATAACTTCCAAATCTCCGTCGCTATTAATTAACGTGCCGAGAACAAACAGCTTCTTGTTCCACTTTATTTTATTCAAAGTGAACGCCTTGAAGATGTGTCCCCCTGCAACCTCGTCACTGCCGGAAAAATCCAGTGATAATAGAGTGTCCGAGACTCTAGCGTCCTCGTGTTCTACAGTTTCTAAGAAGTCTTGTAAAGCTACCAAGAATAGATGATGGCAATATGCTGAGATTTCTTCGTTGTAATATTCGTATTCATGGTCTTTCTCTAGAAAACCGTGCTCTTGAAGCATTTCTATACAACGGTCTTCCCAGCGCGGACGTGGAGGTTTTGTTTGCCCCCATGTCTCATAAATAACTGCCTTAAAATACTCAGCAGCGTATTTAATCAAATTCTCAATGTTTGGTTGTGGTGGCATTTCTGGGTACAAAGATTCATCCACAACTTCTAACTCTTCTTCGTCGTAGTCATCTCTAGTTGGTCTTCTCGACATAAGTTTCTTCAACCCCTTCGGTTTGTTGGGCGTACAATTAAGCTTCATTTTTAAGTGTCTCCGCTCTAGCTATCGATTTAAGATCGTCATAGGCGATTCTAAAATCATCGTTCACTATTATATAGTTGCACTTCTGTGAATACTCAAGCTCTTGTTCTACTGCCTTAAGGCGATTTTCAACTATATTATCAGTGTCGCCCCGTTTTTTCATTCTACTTCGCAAAGCCTCAGTGGTTGGTGTCCTAACAAAAACCGACACCGCTCTCTGTATTTGCTCCACATACTTTGGCGCACCTTGTGTGTCCCTCACGATAATGGCTGGTGCAGCAACTTCTAAATCGGACTTTAATGTGCCGTAGTAGTTATTCGCGTAAAGCATCCATTCAAAAAACAGATCGATATTTTGTTTGAAGTCTTCAGGTAAGATGAACCTGTACTCGCTCCGATCGTCCACTCTTGGCTCTCTTGTCGTTATGCTTTTTGGATTGCACCAAACCGGGTGCTCCAATAGAAACCGTCTCACGAGAGTCGTCTTGCCGCTACCACTACAACCCGTTACCACGATGAGGGGGCTGTTACGTCTTAGCATGAGGATTATCAAATTCTTCCGCGGTGCAAATCTCATGCTCCACTGCGTAATCCCTAAAAGCTTTTTGTGCGTCTTCCTCTAAACCGGAATCTTGTAGGTGTTTCAGTATTGTTCTAAATATTATCAAAGTTTCAAGCCGTATAACGGCTTCTATACCAACAACATACTGATTAACAACGTCTTCAAAATACCTATAGCTCATCGCATAAGACTGTCCATCATCGAGAAACAGTTGAACTATCAGGTCCCTCGTTTTGTTCTCTAAAGGTACGTCGCTAACTACTACTTGCATTTTGAATCCCCATCAAACATACGGGTTTTAAAATTTAAACACTTCTCAATTTCCTTCTCTGTTCCGATTCTATGATCTAAAATATATACCCTAAACGTTTCGTACGCTATGTCCACCCTATTAAAATGAGTACTTCTTAGATATGCCATAATCAATCCGCTTAGATGCATAATCGTCACATTCTTAAGGGCCTTAATCTTCTTTTTATCATCTTCACCAGCTGTCGAGTATATACCACCTAACTGGTATTTAAAGCTATTTTCAGACACCTCAAGACTCACTATAAGCCTCTTGTCTTTGCCCTTCTTTGAGTCTGTGACCACTACCCGCATTAGTCTCTCTTTATGTTGAACGGAACATAGTCTATGCAGTACTCGGTGTCCCAAATGTGGCCCTTAGAACACGATGGAAGTAAGAAAGCATTATCGTCAGTGTCTAAGATTCGTTGCGTGCATAAATTACAGTAAGACTTTTCAATCTCTTTCTCCTCGAGCCCGGGAACCGACTCCCCATCCCTAACCCGTGCCATAACATAGTCGGATATAGCCACACAGATATTTTGTGCTGTCTCTTCTGGTGTCCTTCCGTGAGTGTGTAGCTCCTCAATGCCGGGAACATAAGCTCGGTATTCCGCCTTACCTCCGTTTTCCACTATAATGGCGTTGATGTTAAATAAATAGGCTTTCAAAATAGTTTTCCTTGTTTTTTATAAGGTTCTAATCTCTTGTTAATAATCTCAATATACTCAGGGTTGAGTTCGTAGCCGAGGTAGGATCTACCCAGTAGTAACGCCGTTAACGCACTAGTACCTGCACCCATGAAAGGATCAAACACTATACCGCGGCGTATTTCTCCGTTGCATTCGCAGGTCGGTCTGAATCCTACCGTCACGTGCTTAGTCGCAAAAGGCTTAGGCCCGGTTGCGTTATCATCATCGCCGTACAATCCGTCTTGCGCACTGTTGTACAGCTCTTCGGCCTCTCTCTTAACGATCCTCACATGAGGCGCGCCGCAAACTGCACAAACGTTCTCGGGACAGGTCGCCAAGATACATGGGGCGATCAACTCAATTGGGTAGGTGGCAAAGTGTGAACCCTCAAAGTTAGCCGTAGCAACATTCCACACGTCCGCCTTATTGGTTGAACTCATTCCTAAAATCTCGTACATGAAATTGAGGAATCTTGTCAACCCCTCGTCTCCACCGGGAAAAGATCCGTCAGCAAAGTATCTTAGTATCTTAGTCTGTAAATCGGTTGTAGACCAAACTGACCACTTGTTGTGGCCAGAAGGATTCTCAGCTTTAATCAGGCTAGTCTTTCCAGTATTACGAGACACTGGCAACGTACCCTCGCCATCAACCCTTATCGCTTCGCTGTCAAAGTAATAGTCGTGACCTTCCCAAAGATTGAAGCGTTTCCATTCCTTAACTCTTACGCCGCAACTTTCCACGTAAGAAGTTTTCCAATCTGCCGGTTCCTCTTTACTCTCGTATCCGTTTGCGCTAATCCAGACATACTCAGGTTCTTGCTGTCTGTAGGTCCCCAGCTTGTCTCTGTGCGTGTAGAACAACGGCGTGCCTGCATGTTTCGTAAACTGAAAAATGTACTCGTGAGACTTTGTACATCTGTTAGTTACGCTTTCCGGCATCGGGGTGATCTTGCTCCAAATAACGTCACTTCTCAACCACCAACCCTGTCGGAAAATCTCATGTCCCGCCGCTTGTTCACACTCGGGGCAAATTAGTCTGCCGTCTGGGTACTTACCCCACTTCATTTGGTGGGCCACATTTCCACAACCTACGCATCTAAGAAAAGGTTGCTGAAGCGCTAATGCGAGTCTCCACGGAACACCGCAAAGATCTCCCTTTTTAAGGCCGGGGGTCTCGACGGGGTGAGTTCTACCCTCTAATGTCGTTCCCTGCCCATACTGACAAATCCTATTCGTATCTGTGCGGCCAACTACGTTGTTTCCAGCATAGGTATCCCCGATGTTTAACCAAAAGACGCCGTCTTTTCGAAGTATGCGCCAACACTCACTAAAGACTTGGACCATGTGATGCACGTACTCTTCGGGAGTGTGCTCAAGACCGAGTTGTTCATCAACTCTCTTGGCGCCACACTTGGGGCAAACAAACAACGCGCCTACGCCTATCGACCCAATGTTACCAGATTGAATCGGTGACATCTTTTCTGGATCGTACAGACTGGTCTTATGTATACAGTTAGGGTCTCCACCTTCCCAAGTTGCAGTCCCGTAGTCCCGCAAGCTCCAGTAGGGTGGTGAAGTAACGATACAGTTTACAGTCTCGTCTGGAATATCTCCGAATCCGTTCAAAACGTTACCTTGAAAAACTTTGTTAGTCTCCAATTTACCTCGCAGTCCATGCGTCACAAATATAATAAATATCCCCGTTTAATTCTAAGTCTCTTCCTATTCTAGGAACGCGGCATTGTATAGTGGTGTCCAACTCACAGGTCCACGGAGGGACCTCGGTCTTACCCTGTTTTACGTCCTCGTCCCAACCCTCACGAACAACCCAATGTCCGCAGTTTCCGCAGTGCTCAAGTTTTACATAGCGATAGTTGTGCATACTCTCTATAACAAAATTTACTCACCCGTGTCCCCTACCCAACGGCCATTCTCGTCTTTAACTTCTACTTTAATCTTAGTCATCTGTTCGTCAACTTCTTTTTCAATGTCTTTCAGAGTACCCATTCGTCTTGAGGCTTCGACTCTCAACCAAGCCTTGAAGGCCGGAGTCTGTGCCATTCGTTTGAAGGCGAGTCTCCTATTCTGCATCTGAGTTCGCTCGTCCTCAGCCTGTCCGCTCGCACCGCTGGGTTCGTGAATACAAACAACAGCGGTCTCAACTTTGTTTCTGTTTTGACCGCCGGCTCCGGATCCGCGTTTAAATTCCCACTTACAATCTTTTTGGGTAACACTAAATAAAAGCTCTTTACTCAAAATATGCTCCTTGCAATGAAGGGATGATTAGTTCAGGCTCTATCATATTAACCCACGGTTCGTCATTATTTTCAATTATTATATCGGCAAATTCTCTTTGCTTGAAGAAAATTTCACGAGCTAGCCATTCCCAAAAAGGTCTTTGATTGAATGGTATGAACAGCTTACCATCGTCTTTCTCTTCTATAACTTTCCTAAAAGGAAAACCCATCCAATATACATCATGTTTTCGTAAATCCATTGGTATGTAAACGATCTTATCGTAATGCGATATTCTTATACCATGTTCAAAACGCATGTGATCCTCATAAGTGGAGATAGTTGGCTTATGATCGAATAAAGCGAATATCTCGCCATAAACATACCACATCCACAGCCAATCCTTAATTATATTTAGTTTTCGCCCGGTGCTAAGTTCCATTAGTCCAACACATACTTCCAAGCGGCAGCCCAAGACTTTCTATGAGCCTCGTCAATTTCCTTAAACTTTTCGTCGAGTTGCTCATGCATGTAGTCGTGAAACGCCTGAACCTTTTCGGGTGTGTCTAAAATACCCTCTGCTTTTTCAAACTTATGGGTGACAATTAATTTTCTTTGTGTTTTCATATTTTTACCTCGTATATTTTAAGCCCAAGTTTTTGAGCAGTTAATAACATGTGTGCGCTTCCTCTACTGACACCGTTCCAAACTAAAATAAGGGCCTCGGCATAATGCGCCATTTCTACATTTCTTATCAGGCCCGCCGCACGACCGAATTTGGCCCAATCAGCAGGGAACTCCTTAACCGGAATGCTGGCATCTATAGCCCATTTTCTACCTAGTTTGTCAACGCCTTCGGCCATGCCGCAGACTACCTCGGTGATTTCGAAACCAGATTTGAGGGTCGCATTACAAACTACGCCAAAGTCCTTAATTGTGCGACTGCCTGCGATGATCGTTTTCATACTCTTCCTCGTTCATATACGTCATTAATCCACCACATTATATGATTCATAGACTTCTCAAAACACTCGGGCGACGCGTCTAAACCGTGAAAGTCTACCCAGATAGTTCGCTGAATGTGGGGTTTGTCAAATTCATAGTGAATCTGTACCTTCCAAACACCATCTGAAAACAGAGAGGGAATATTTTTAATCGCTATTTTCAACAGCCTCGGTGAAAATCCTAAGCATAGGTGGCCATGACAGGATTCGGGTAGCGAACCAACCCTACCGTAGGTATCACCCTTCTTATGCCCAGTACACGATCCCATCGAAACTACCCCGTCGTAGCTGTTGATTTTAATCAGCCAAGGGATGAGCTCTTCGTCCAATGAGTACGTTGCTTTCGCTTTGAGCTCTTTAGCTTGTGGAATGTCTTCTTCTAATCTTTTCTTTAACAGCCGTTGTAGCCATTTTGGTATCGCACCTGATTTAGTATAACTTTTCATCCGGTAATCCTCTCAACTTCTTCTTTACCTAACATTAGCCCATCAGAGGATTCGAACCCCCACAAACTGAGTACGGATCAGTTATTCTACCATTAAATTAGACGGGCGACTATCTATTCTCCAATAATACCTACCGTTTTCTTCCCAGTGAATCAAATAAAGATTGCGAACAAGATGATATGTTCGTAAAATTTTTGCCTCAATCATTTCCCTTTTGTCTAACAACAATATGTTCCCCAATCAATCTCAATAAACTTATTCAAATAAAATTTAAACGGTGCTGTTGTTAAGTATTGAACTAGCATTTCATTGATATTTATTGTTATAATCATTTCTTCGGTAGTTTTATCTATCCATTTATAAGCAATTTCTCCGCCTAATCTTAAGATCTCACCATTAACTAAACAACAATTATCAAACCCTACATATACAACACATTGTCTTTTCATCTCCCACTTATGCGGAAGACAAAACCAATTAAACTGCTCTTGTGATGTAAACATTTGTCGGCCCCCAGAATCGCACTGAGATCTTCTGTGCTTCAGACAGATGTTCTTCTGTTGAACCAGACCGACTAATTGTCAGAGGCGGGATTTGAACCCGCACGCCCTTTCGAGCGACAGAACCTCAGTCTGTTGCGGCTGCCATTACGCCACTCTGACATTGGACACCAACAGGACTTTCACCTGCAATTGCTATTACTATGGCTCGCTCTCGCGTTTTACCATGTGTTCATAGTCGGAGCATTTACTTGACCCCGTGTTTTATATTTTCACCATGGTGTCCTAAAGCACTGGCAAGGATTCGCACCTCACATAGACTAATTTTCATGTCGTCCTTCGTTATGCTTTCTGTCCGCTGGCTCATAGCTCCAGCCGCGTGAGCGCCGACCATACTTGCATGCTAAGTCGTCTACCTATTCCGCCACAGTGCTTTTAAAACTATGCGTCTTCTTCAAACAGGTCGCTTCCAAGATAAGTTTCTGCCATTTCGTAGTCTAGCCCGTTTAACAACATACTGTTTTCTGTAGTAACTAAATCAATGATCTCATATCTCGCGAATTCTTTATCAACTAAACCGTACTTATCCCATCTTGGGCGATAATAATAAAAATAAACGTTACCACTCCTGCTTATGTGTGCGTAAAGATCATAACAATATGGGCTAGTGCAAATCACATTTGGGTTGTCGTCGTTCATACGCTCATCCGTACCGCCTATGTTGCGCGGACATTTGTAAATGCATGGGTCTTTGAACCTGTTAATCACGACCTTCTTTCTATCATCTGTCAATAGAATAGTAGGTATCGGTCGCTCTGACGGCTTTGATTCTATACGGCCGCCCTCAATCATTCCACCAACGTGCTGAGTTGCGGTATAAGACCCGCCTAAACTACGAGTTCCATACTCGTTCTGTGGGGACATCTGTTTCACCTCTCTTTCATTTTGCGCCCCGAGAGAATTGAACTCTCAACCTCCCGCTTAAGAGGCGGGTGCTCTATCCAATTGAGCTAGAAGCGCTTACTTTTCTACTCCATACACATTTCTTAAAGCTTCAAAGAATTCTTCTTGATGCTGCTCATTCCAACTTAACACATCTTCTCTCAGTTGTTGAGCGCAAATCATTGTTGCTAAAAATCCTTTGAAGTCTGCAAAACTTTTCGGAGTATTCCCTTTTTGTTCGCAGAACTTCTTATAGTCCTCGTGCATCGGTTCTGCTATTTTCATTCTATCTAAAAATTCAGGATAGGACATCATAACTATCCTTTCATTTCATCGTACTTATTTTTCAAATCGCCCAACTTTTTATTCAATTGGTTAATCTCCTCTTCTCGGACAGCCACACGGAGTAGTTTAGTGAGTTTTTGAACCCATTCTCCGTTATGAAACTCAATCACATTAAATGCACGGCTATCACAACTATACCAATGAGTTGAAATTTCTCTCGCCTCGAGTAGTTTTTTATCACCCTGAGTAACAATGACACCGTCCGCTTTTTCGATAAGAAGCCCATCAATCTCAAGGGGATAATCAGCGCGAATAAAACGCAGGGACTCGAATATTACTTTTGCAATCCACTTCCCTCTTTCGCGTAAATTATCAACTCTTGTCTCTTCTCGATCAACTTTCCACTTTTTGACAGTTAGTGGAAGATTCCTGATCGCGTTAACTATTAGTTCAATCATTATTCACTCCCTCTTTCTTAGTCCCGATGTAAACACCTTTAGCAATCCGATGTACAATATAATCCCCAAGCTCTGTTTCGTCTTCCGTAAAAACTTCGCCATCCTTTTTGCGAATCGGTAGCCGCTGCTCGCGCATTCTTTTAAGGTGGGTCCATAGCGCGTGTATCTTATCCATGAAGTCTTGCTCACATTCCATGCTTGACGGCTTATCACTATTTTTCCGAGTTCGCAAAACATCATCAATTCCATTATACACAATCAGCCATCGCCAGTTTGTGGATAGGTCAAGATCGAGCTCTTGAATCTGAGTACTGTCTGGGTCGAACCCAAGAACTCCACGTACCCGCATGGCTTTTCAAGTTAACTTCCAAACGAACAGTCATTTCTTCTAATTTCCAAATCAACCAAATATGGCCCAGACAATCCGGTGTAATCATCGTTGGCTCTGGACAAAGTGAGCCAAGCCAGTTAAGCTTTTCCTCAAGCCAATCCAACCCTTCGGCAGAAAGTGCTTTTTGTCGTTCACTCTCTTCTGGAAATGTCCATCCGTCTTTTAGTGCCCGTAACTCGTCAATCCGATCTTTTATCATATCACTCCTAGTTATCGAACCAAAAAACGATTCTAACGTCTTCCGGTTTACCCAAGGCTTGTAGTCTTGGGATACATCTGCGATGAAAATGCTCTGTCTCTTTATAATAGGTTGTTTCCCAAAACACTTGCGTATAGTAATGACTTTCCTTGGGCGGGTTTTCGAGTAGCTTATCCATCTCTTCGTTACTGACCTTAACGACGGCACCACCAACGTCGCCTGCATAAGTCTGAGGCGCCCTACCCCATTTGAACCGCTTATATTCCTCTAAATCGACAAAGCCGCATAGTGTGGCTTTTTGCTGCCAGTCAAAGGCCATCAGTTCTCTCAGGTACAAGAAGCTGTGTGAATGGCCGTCAATACCGTAACGATCCGACAGTCGCTTTACTCCCGCCGTGACGTCTTCAGGGAGGTCTCTTGGCACCGAGATGGGCCAGAAGACCCTTCTTTCTTCTCCGTAAGGGCCTCGCTCGTTTCTCACGCCGGCAAGTATAGCAAAGAGATTGTAGTTTCTTTCGCAATAAGGCTCGTCTATGTAGAACTCGCTCCAGTCGTACTGTGGCAAATACATGTCGTTCTCGAACCGCTTACCGGCCTTAACCCATTTTCCATTACGTATGTACTCAGCGTACGCGTGTATATCGCAACCCATTTTAGTCTCCTTTTATAACATAGTTTTCAGAAAAGTCAAGCTCTATTTTTGGGATCTTAGGGACAAACTCTATCCAGTTATTCTCCGTCTCGTCACAATCTTTCAGCACCAGCACTCGGTTTCTATTAACTACCTCCACAATCATCGGTTCCTCAACCTCACCACAGATCTCTTTCCAAGCTTTTTGGGCTAATTTGATGGCGCGCTTTTTGTCTCTCGCAGCCACTAGGAAGCCTTGATTGTTCGGCTCTGGTGGATCCAACAGATCGCCGGCCGTTTCGCTCTCGAACCATATCTCATAGAGAATCATTTAATAACCTTTCTCTGCTCTACTTTGCCGCAAATCTTACATTTTTCTATCATGAGTTTTCATCTCCAATATCTTCCTCAGTTATATCTAATGACACTATAGTAACTATTTTGCCGGGGATATATTTCATTTTCTCACAAGCTAATCTAACATCGCCGCCATCAGCATTTACTATGATTCTATTTCCCCCAATTCTTAGAGTGTAATCCGTCTTTCCAATGTCGTTAAAATATTTTTCTACAGTTTCTTCGATACCAATAAAATAATCTGGTATTGTTAATACTAAATTCTTCGCACAATAAAGTCCATGAATAATGACAGACCAACCGTTCTTGTCCTTTTTATTTAAAAACAAATGATAACGCCCCCAAAATTCCCCACAACCACTTTTGATACACTCATGGTTATACTGGCATTCGATTACGGCACAACCTTTTTTGGGGTCAAAGTTATCTATACGGTGCCCATAATTATGTTTACAATTCATTTGTCGAGGGAGGGAATCGAACCCTCACGCCCGAAGGCTTCGGTTTTTAAGACCGAAACGGCTGCCAATTACGTCACCCCGACAATTTAATATAACTTATATTCTGTTCACTAAAATACAACTCGGTTAGCGAAATTATGTTAAAATTCTTATTTTGCTTTATACAAACAACCACTTGTTCTTTTAAGAATTCATGGAGCTTACTATGTGCACTTCTTGTTACCACCAATAGATTACCAGTAATGTTATTTGTATTATCACCATCTATATGATGGACCACTTCTCCGGTTTTAAGTTTCCTTCCTAAAATAGACTCTGCAAGTTCTCTATGCGCATATCTATTACTCTTGCCACCATGATCATTTTTAAGCCAGCCCATATACTCATAATTATTATCACAATTATTAGAGATTGATTTTCTTAGAACATTACATTCTTGACATAATCTTGATCCTTTACGCTGGGAGATATAATTATCACCACATGCAGCACATTGTTTATGATATATTGTATGCCCTTTTTCTAGGTATCTCTGTTTCGCCCTTTCCCTTGCATCTTTCTTATGACAATCACAGCACACTCTTCTACCGAGAGCTCTAGGCCCTCCACATTTAGTACATATTAAGTCCAATTATCTTTCCTTATCTCTACAAATCGAGTCTAGTAGGTAAATTCCGTGATATTGCATCCTTCTCGCAGTTATGAGTGCTTGGCGAACAGCATTGGCAAATTCTTCAAGCTGCGACTCTTCACCTTCTGGTGAAGAGCACTCTTGACGCCAAATCCCGAAGAGGTGGCCAATAACATCAGGATAATTAAGAAGATTATTCCCTATCCTATGGAATTCTTCTCGAAGATCATCAAACCGCTTAGATATTTCCCTAGTTCTAGGTGTGTCGGGAAAAATATCCGGAGTAAGATCATAACCGGAATGACAAAAGTACCCGTCACTGACTTCTACAATCCTGTTATCTTTAATCTCACGGATCTCTTGTAGCTTAGCATCACAAAAAACCTTGTCACCAACACTGTAGCTCATTTCTATCTCCTTTATTCTATTTATTTCTCCCCTATAATCCCAAATAAAATGGTGTAGTTTTTCCACCCGGATACAATTGATCCTTGTCTGTCTTCCAGTGCCTTAGACATTCAGTCATCATACTCATGGCGGAAAATGCAATCATACCTTTCTCATGTTCCGAAGCCGCGTCATAAATATCCTTACCATCTAGCCAATTATTCGGAAGTTGCGGCCATCCAGCATAACCCTTGGCACTCTCAAAGTATCTTATAACACTACGCATCCACTCTTGAAATGCATCATAGTGTCTAAGTTCAATACCATTGAGGATGGTTTTGTTTAGCCCGTTATAATAGTTGTAATAACAAAGCTCTTCTGCTTTATATTCCTTTACATTATGTGGCAAATTCATTTTGTCCCCTTACTTTATTAGCCATACCTTACAGTTCCTAAACCCTTCCGGCTGATTGTCACCCAGTAAAAGGATGGTACCTCCTAGTGGATGATAGCCACGAGCTGTGTAAACCGCGATTGATCCGTCCGGAAACTCTACCAATAGCTCTGCTCCAACCCAAATATCACGGCTGCAGACCAAACACGAATTCGGCCGTGTAAACATCTTCATCTGAAACTCGTCCCATATTTCGGTGATGTTGGAGTCCTTCGTATACATCAAGTAGTCCGTAATGCCGGGAAGCAGTTTGTATTTGTCGCCCCACGTTACGATCTTATCCTCAACCTTAAGGGGTGTGCGAGTTTCGCTCTTAACTTCCAGAGATGACATAACAAGAGACAGAAACATTATCGTTAGGCACCCTATAAAAGTGAGACCTATCACGAACCCGTAAATGAACGAGTCTCGTTCTTGTGCGGTTTTCCTATCATGTAGGAGCATTAAAAATCCGACTCCTGCTATTACAAACCCGACAAGACCAAGTATAAAAAAGTATAGTCCCACGTCTCCTCCTATGTTCGTTTCTGTCCGTACAATTCGAACAGAATATCACCGATTAGTTTGTCGATCTTTCCCATGTCGTGCTCTGCTGGCAACGTGGACTTCTCGTGAGCCAGAACGATCTCATTCTCAAGATCTTCTTTCATCACAAAGATTTGGTCCAGAGTATACTCGCCGTTTTTGATTGCGATCAGTTGCTCGGCGTCGATACCCCGACGATCCACATTAATGACTCCGGTCTTGAGGGCTTCAATGCCTTGTCTCAACATCAGCACGAGGTAGCAGGCGTTTTTACTATTGCCATGAATAGCTGGCCGTCCATTATTACGCGTAATTAACGTACCATTAGGAACATCGAAGCAAACAATTCTATGGTCAGAAACTAGTTTTTCCTTTATATTGTAGCCCGCTTTCTTGCCGCGGGAATCATATTTTATTTCTGCGTTATGCGGCAAAAAGTTACGTTTATAAATACAATGAAAACCCTTTGTGATATTAGACTTCATAACCTGATACATAGTCGTATCACCATAGGGGCCACCCTTTGTGTCATAACCACCATATACTACACAAGGAATACCAGCTATAATCATAATCGCTTGCAAATCATCGGCTAATCGTTTATAACTTGTATAAATTATATCATTCTGCTTTTTTCTTGTGCCATCTCCGGCCATCCAAGCATCCCACAGTATCATGGATTGGCGTGCAGATAAATTAAAACACCATAATGGGACATGTTTATAATTTGAGCCGTTATCCCTATTACATCCACAATCTTCTAAAATTTGTTTAGCTATTTTCCCATGTAATACCCAAACGGCGCATTTCTCATAATTATAACTTTTAATTGGAAACACACTCATGAGATTATCTATTATCTTGCGGTATTCTCCGCATTTCTTTTGGGTAAAAGAAACACACTTAAATTGTCCGTTTTCACGAAATTGAGCAGACCCATCTGATAAATATAAACCAACTAGTTGTATGTATTCATCAGATATGTCGTATTCTTTCTGCTTAATATTCGGTATCGTTCTAATATGAAAGCAATCATCTCTTGATTTCATAAGATTTTCTAATGATATTAATTCCCAATTAGCAGTGCTCTCATTATAAATAATAGAGTGATTATTAGACTTTTGACGATGCGCGTGGGCTAATAGTAACCTATGGTTAGGTGTTACAATCGCGCGTGAGCTATGGGTATCTATTTGATACATAAAGCCGCTATATAATTGGTCCGTTTTACTATTATAATGTTGAAATTCTAGCTCCCCATTACTAATATTGAGTGTGGCTAATCTTGTATTGGGATTTATTTCGTCAAATTTTTTCCACCCTGAATCGGTTAGAAATTCGGTTGTTACCTCTTCGTAACAGTCGTAGCCGTATTTCTCCTCGTATTCTTTTCTTACTCTTCCGCGCTCACCTTGTCTCAACTTACCGATCAGCTTTTGGTACTGATTATAGGCAAAGCCTCTGAAAGTACCGAACAGCTTCTTAGTGATGAACAAGTCTCTATTTTCCATCAGCCTTTCCCAGATCTCGTGCTTATAAGACACGAACTCATCAGGAAAGAATAGAGTATTCAGGATGCTCGGATTCGAATTGCTCAAGAGCTTCACGTACTTTTGGATCTCATAGATTAGAACGTCGTAGTCGTCTCGTTGAATTTCTACTTGTTCCCATCTGTTAAGTTCCCAAAAGTCTTTCGGATCAAGGTAAGACACACCAAAGACGTCAGTATCGTGATGTGAAGTCTTAATGCCAAACACATCACTACCGCGATAACTCAGGAACAATGGTGTCCTGAGCGCTTCAATCTCAAATGGAATCTCTAGTTTCATAGTCTTATTCTATCACATTTCTTAGAAAAGTCAAGCGTTTTTATAGACTCAGTATCGTAAAGGGTGGCTTAACATAACAGTCGTGTTCAACCGCGGCTTCTAGGGCCTCAATCAGTCTTTCCTCTGGTGTCATCCCAAGTACTTTGGCGGTCGTAAAAAGGGACCCTATGGAATAAAACGCTCCCGATCCTATGGCCGCATACTCCCTTGTAGACTGTACAGCTGATCCATCCTTACCCATCCAAAATAACTTTCCTTGAGTCCCTATCAGTAGTTCAACACCAAGTTCGTCGTCGTCTTTAAATTCGTGTTCCGCTAGACATTTTCGCATAGCTGCAGAGAAACTTGAGCACATGTACGAATCCAGATCCTTCTTTACTTTTGGCGGAACAAACGCGTGCCGTATAATTTGAGAAAATCTCAACAAACCTGCACAACCAATTATAAAATCACCCTTAACACAGATCTTGGGCACATTTGTTAGGGAATAAAAACCGTCCTCCCTAGAAATCATACCGTCTGTGCCCAAATAAACTTTACCTTCACTAATGATACCTGCTATTGCTGTCACTTATCTCCTAGTCATAAAAGTAGTTTCCGTCGAATAGGGTGGGGTTCTTGTCGGACTCGCTGACGTACCCACCCGTTTCAGGGTCAAACTTGTATATGTGAGTCTTCTCGTCACCATAAGTCGCACTATAGGTAGAATCACTATAACCGCCGCCGTAACCGCCGCCGTAACCACTCCAGCCCCCGTAAATACGGCTTTTGTAACCAAGGCTAACGGCTGCGCACATGTTATCCCAGAACTTCTTTGTAGCGTTCTTCATGTTAGCCAGACTACCCTTGAGTGAAGCCGAAGAGAAAGCGTCCAAAGAGTTGTAAATATTTCTTGACTTCATCGCGCAAGAGTACTCAGCCATCGTCATCACGGTATCGTCTGAAATATCAGTCATGGTATTCTTATCCAAAGAGAGACCGTAGTCGTATCTTGGATAAGTATACGCAGGATATGCGGGATACGATTGCTTCTTTTGCTTCTTTATTTTCTTCGCTCTGATTCTAGAGCGTATTTTCTTTCCTCGTCTTTTTCGGCTCATTATAAGCTCCTCCTCTGTAAGCTCGTCGTCAAGTCCCTCGATTAGCCAATCTACCTCGTGCGCACCATTCCCACCGTCGTCCTCACCGTCGTCCTCATAATAAAGAAGGTCGCCCGGTCTCAGTATATCGCAAGACATACAAGCCCGTCGATAGCCTTTCTCGGTTAGGATAATGTCGTAGCTCTCAACCCACGTATCGCATTGAGGGCACCGTTCTACACCCATATCAGAGGCAATGAACTCCAGCTCGAAGAGTTCCATTCCGAGCGCGTCGGCTTCCTCGAAACCCAAGTCCTGAGTTCCGATTAAAGCCCAAACAACATCCTCAGCTTGCTCCCTCATCTTCTGTGTTATTACTGTCATCGCCATCTTTTCCCTTTCTACTACAATATAACATAGAACGAGTAAAAAGTCAAGCGTTATTTTTCAACAATTTTGCAGCACCACATATCGGCCCAGTGCAAAAGTAAAGTCATGGGTTGCTCTTTTTGAGCATAAGAAGCGTTGTCGGGAACGTAAAGCCCATCATGGGCCCGAATCGCTTGAACCTCGTCAACATTTAGATCCACCTTTCCAGCCAACAGATGAAGGCTTCGTGTCGGGGTATCTATGTACGTCAGCGCGGCGTTTACTCTGTGTGCCTTCCCGTCCCACAAATACAGAGGCTTGCCCGGTTCGCCCACCTTCCCGAGGTCGTGAAACAGTCCGCAAATAACACAGGACTCGTCGGTTATTTCGGGTCTCATCAGGTTCTTAAGTTTTAACACGGTCTCTGTCACGTTAAGAGAATGGACTATAAGCCCGCCCGGTTGGCAACAATGGAATTTCGTGGATGCGGGAGCTGTCTTCCAAACAGTGTTTTGGTTCAACCAATTTAGGAAGTTTACGACCTGCTCTTTGCGCGGGCCCAACATCTCAACTAACTGTTCGATATGCATTTTTCTCCTTCATAGAGTTCTATTGTTATTCTTACTTTACGATCACCGTTAATGATCTCAAATACACGCGGTCCCTCGGTCATAATTTTCCAGCCTTCGTATCCTAAAGCCGTCACGCCGTTGGGGTAACGAAAACTGTCGCCAATAAGGATTTCTCCGATACATTCATCAATCTCGCGCCTTACATTCCAAATTTGCTTTACTGCGTCACTATTATTCGCAAGTAACTTATACTTCTCTGGTACCTTTACATCGTAGGTAAATTCACCCATCTTAATCACCTCCAAAACAAAAAACAGCCGTGCGGCTGTCTTTATGGGTTGTGTAAAATTTAGTTTATGCCGCTATCACCTATAACAATATTATAAGTGAAATATCCCATCAAAGTCCTTTCTTGATCTCCACTGAAGGAGCGCTCTCATTAACATGTTTTCCTTAGATTTGGTGTACTCACTGATCGTCGTTAGATCGCCTATCCGGCTTGCTAAGTCGGCTAGGGCTTTTTGATAAGCTGAAGCCTTAGGGTTGTCGGTCCTAATGAGTACCATGTTTTCCAGTATCTCAGCCCTATTTAGCTGCCACATTAACAGTATAATTCTGCCCACGAGGTATTCTTCAAACGCGTTTTCGGCCACATAGACCGTTCTTACCGCATTCGCAAAATCCTTAAACATCCTCTCATCCTCTACATCAGGCAACACGACATTGTGTGGTACAAATAACTTAATTCTCGGCTTGTTACGCGACCGTGCTACAGGACCATTGATCGCGTTTCGTATATCTTCGGCGGTTGCTTTTTGTGCTTCTTGAATCTCTTGAGGTTGAGAAGGGACAAGGTCTTTACTCTCTTGTTCTTCTTCGGACATAACACACAGTCTAAGTTATAAACACATTTAAAGTCGACACGGTTAATCTTCTTCATTTTCTTCAGAAATTTCTGCAGAATCTTCATGTCTAAGTTGTTCACAGGTTTTTGGAATAACAAATGCTTCAAAACGATATCCCTTGCCTGTCTCTGGCCTATGAGATATTGCGGTTCGCAATTTTCCATTATTAACAGCTATGGGTATTCCGAGTCCACCAATGACGGCGGTCTTATCGGCGTCAACATAACACCAAGATCGCTTACATTTGCAGTAGACTTTTTCTTTTCCACTGATGGCGCGAACATCTTCGCAATCAGGGCAATACAGTAGTTTCATAATTAACCTTCTATTTTCGGTTTTCTTGTGTATTTTCTCTTCTTAACCGCTTCCACGGGTACTTCGGTTTTTTCAGGCTCAATCTCTCTATTTCCAACGACCTTGGGTCTACAGAAGTTGAGCTTATTTTTTTCATGGCTACAGCGGCCGGTTTCGTCCATATAGAACTGGCATGCCGGTCGTCTATGCGGTTTGGTTGAAGAGATAACTTCTGGATTTTCACCAATAGCCTCTAGAAAATCACAGTGATACACGAATAGATAATTGTTAAACATAGTCTTCCTCCTACACGGTTACGTATCTTCACGATACACTAAATTCTTCTCTTTATAATAGAAATATCATTTGTATAAACAGGGTGTATTTCACCTGTACTAGTTGCCCATATAATATCACAGTAATAATACCCCGGTGATACATTTGTTTCGGTAGGTGTGAGATTAAATATGGCTACACCCTGACTACCTCTGGTAGTGACGTCAGCATTTTTAGTTAAAATAATATTAAAATAAAGACCATTGTTGATAAATGGGTATAAAAATACACCCTTTTTAGAGGGTGTATTATATCATCGGGGAAAACTGTTTTTAATTAGTTTTTAATTGCTCTATTCGCTTCCTCAGCTGCCGCACCATGTTACCAACCTTGATGCGTTCCATCGTGCTGATTCTCTCAAGCATCGTTATTCCGTTAAGGTGGTCAACTTCATGATACGCAATACGCGCTTCAAACTCTGTAAACTCGGTTTGAACCCTGTTACCACTGATGTCGTTAAACTCAACCGTCAGTTTGGTGGGTCGCTGCACTGTTATGTAAAGGTCGGGAAAACTAAGGCATCCCTCGTAGTCCCTGATCTTTATTCCGTCTTCACTGATGATTGTCGGATTTGTCAGTGTGGCGTACCCGACAACCTCGTAGCTGTCTTTAACCGGCTTTACTCTGGCCACGATGCACATTTGTTTGTTTATGCCGATCTGATTCGCAGCTAGCCCCATCGCTTTCTTTTCAAGAAAGACACTGACCAGCTCTTTTTCAAGTTCAGCCACGGTCTCGTCAAAGGCCTCAATTGGCTGACAGACTTCTTTTAGGATAGGATCTCCAAAGTACCTAAGTGGCATTTTTACCCTTTCTGTTTTCGTATCGGTTTCCACACCCGACTCCGCTCAGAAGTGTGTGTACTTCGTCGCACATATGGATATTGGTAGTATAAAATGAATTGCAGCTCATTCTATAGTACCTCACAACATATTTCAACCAAAGCCCTGCAAGGCTCACGAAAACAGTCTAATACTATCATAAACTTGTGCAAAAGTCAAGCGTTATTTTAAACCTCAACCCCGTAAACGTCGCTCCAGTCGTCCATTGTCAAGACTGGTGTACAAATTCCGTTTGCGTCGGGTGCGATTTCAATCTCATCATCAAGGAATATGTCGGCCCGGTTAATGATTTTTCCAGCACTGATGGTGAACAAGCTTTGTGATGCCCCAGAACCGGATCTCATTTGACCTACTGAAAACGGAGAGGCTCCAACGAAGGACCCGTTAACTATCCACTTACCGTAACCGGACTTTCCGCCTTCTGACGGTCTGTGGAAATGGCCTATCTTGGTGTACTTCGGTGGTCTTCCTGTGAGCTCAGCAAACTGTCCGATTGCTCTATCAAGGCCGTAATAAGGGAACTGCAGGTGGGAACGGATACTGTCACCATGGAAGATAAGGTGTCTCTTGCCCGGGAACTCAGGTATCTCGTAGATCAGACCTTCGCCGGTAGAGACATAGATGTTTACCCCTTCACACGGCTTAGACCCTCGCCAAGGCAGAAACATACGTTGAAGATTTCTGTAAACGGCGTAGTCAAAGTTGCTGCGTTTGTGATGATTCTTGTTCGTCCTTCCGTGGTTTCCATAGACGCAAAAGATGTCTATTGGAATATCCGGGTAGCGCTCAGCAACAGACCCAATGACGCGCGCCAGCTCGTCGCAAGCCATATACATTGCGTCAAAAGGCTCGAGATCTAAGTACCGTTGTTGGCCGGGATAGATGTCTATACCTTCAATGAAGTCGCCGAGTAAGTCAATGACAATTCTAGACGGCATATAGCCGGTATCGAGCGCGTCTTGAATCTTGTGGAAGTGCTCGATCCATCGGTCAACTTTTTGCGGAATGATCTTTGAGTTGTATTCCCACATTCCCAAAACGTCGCCAGACTTGAAACATTCACCAATTTGCCAATCACCCAAGAGACAGTTCGTGACAAACTTGCCGTCTGTGTGTCGTGTCTCTTTGCGCTTAATTCTTAAACGTGACGGTCTTCGCAACGACGCTCGAAGGATGGCGTCATCAAATCTAGCCCACCAATTCACGAGTTCATCGTTCTTTTTACGAAGTCTTTCAATTTCGTCCCAATAAGGGCGTAGGCCCTCGTCGTCTTCGTAACCGATGTCTCGCGCTTTCTCTCTCAGGCTGTTTAAAGACCTGCCGTAAAAACCTTCTTCAAATATTTGCTTACACTTGTCATTAATTGATCCTGAAATAGAGTTAAGCTTTCCCCTAAACTCTTCTTCTTGTTCGTCAGTCCACGTCAACCCCGCATAGTTGTCGTTTTCAAAGTCGTTTCCAATACCTAATACCGCGATGCGCTTTTCAATCGACTTATACGACCGATCTAATACTCCTGAATTAGCTAGGTTGATACATTTTTCAGTCTTCGTTCTTCCTGTTACGGTTGGATAATGCTCTTTTAATAAACAATCTTCTTCTTCGGTCCATAAATTCACTATAAAACTCCTTGTATAGGTTATACTCTACTTAACACGATCTAAGTAAATTAGTCCCAAATTATATACGGTAAAGCTAAATTGTATTTTAATACGTTATCTACGTAAACATCGATCTCGCACTTACTGTTTGGAACAGTAACATCTTGAGACGCACCGGAATGAGCCTTTAAGACGAATTTTAAAGTCTTATAGTCCTCAAACACCGTGCTATCTTCCTCGGCCGCCGTGATGTAGATTTCAATCTTCGAGTCCACGTCGGAGGAGTTCATCATCTTAACATGTAGCACAGTAGTCTTGTCGCTATTGTAAGACGGGGACAAAGAAATATACTCTGCGAATGTAAACGAGAATAACAACAATAGAATGGCTAGTATCTTCATATTATCACTTCCTTTTGCGGAGAACGCAGGACTTGAACCTGCAAGGCGCAGTTGAATACGCCGGTGGACTTCCAATCCACTGCCTTACCAATTAGACTAGTTCTCCTATCCGAAACTTTCTTGCTCAACCAGATCTCTTAGTTTCTTTTTCAGCGCTATGGCGTCCGTGGTGAGCTTGTCGTCATCTTCTTTGGCATATTCAAACCAAATAAGACAAAAGTCTTGTTGAAACTCAAACCACGCCGTTATCATGTCTTTATGATGTCCAATGATGCCGCAATGAGGATACTCGCAAATCCACAAATCGTTTTCCTTGTACATTTTCACTAAAATCGGTTCATAAAAATAAAGCCTAACAGTGTTATCCGTCACCATTGATATTTCATTATCGCCGCTTTTTATAACTTCCTTAACTACTTCAACTTCAGGTTCATCCATCCATAATTTCTCCATGTTTAGCCCTAAATGGCGCGACATACGAAAAGCAAACTCAGATTGTATATTAGGAACTACACCTTCCGCGTCTAACTCATAGTCTTTCCACCAATCCGGCAAAACATATTCAAGTAGCCATTCCTTAGTATAACCGGCTTTAGATAAACAATCGTACATTTTTTGTAATTCTATCATAATACGGGCTCCGCTTTTTCTTCTCCTGTAATTATATACTTAAACGGATATTCTTCTTTTGGTTCAACATAAACAAAGGTCTTTTCTGTGTCAGAAAACACCCAACCTCCGCATTTACTACAGTCTCTTGCGGGATTCCAGCAATTACAACTCATATGAACTCCTTTAAAAATAGTTAGGTGGTGTGCTAACCTGCGACCTCTTTCAGCTAACATCTTCTCCTAAATCTTACGGCGGCTGGACATGATGGTGAATCTCTTTTGGCCAATCCCGAACGCTCAGTCCTTTTGGAATGCACTGTGAATCTTACCTAGGCAATTCACAGGAGAGCCATCGTTCCGTAACCATTGCGGAGGAAGAGGGATTTGAACCCCCAAGCCCTTGCGGGCGGCAGATTTCAAGTCTGCTGCGTTACCGTTACGCTATTCCTCCAGAACTCTATGGAATATCTCTTGTTCTATTTCCCATTATTCCTCCTGTGATCTAACTTCTGATACTGCCGTTATCTGTAGGTCGTACTTGAGTGTAACAACAAGCCCGTCTTCCGATAGTTTACACTCATCATTAGGACAGAAGAACGGAAACTCATCTTCACCCCATAGATTGTTGGGCTCTTGATCTTCAATCTCTATTCTTATTTCGGTGCCGCATTTAGGGCACTTAACGATTAAGTCGTAAGGTGTGTCTAAATACTTCACTCTGTCCATATCGATTTTGCGGTCTGTGCGAATTATAGTAGTTATCGGTTTTGCAATACAATCATGAGTTGGTTGGTTGATAGTGCACCCACCGCATTCCATCATATTAGTGCAATTATAGACCGCGTATAATCCTGCAAACTCACCCATGTAAGGGCACTTATACTTTATTTCTTCCATTAGATCTCCTTTCGGAAGACGCTGGATTTGAACCAACATGGCCTTGCGGCCGCCGCTGTTCGGGAGCGGTGTCTTACCGTTAGACTAGTCTTCCTTATTCTTCTCGCTCATCAACGATCTCCAATATCTTCTTCATAACTTCAGATCCCACCGTTAGTGGTGTCTCCCACCACAGGCTTGGGGTACGGCAAGTACCGTACTTAAACCAAAGCGGAGCGGCTTGCCAAGCTGGTATCTCACTTATTATCTCAAGCCTTTCCTTAGTCGTTACATTCATCAGCTCTTTGTGAGACAATTGCGAACTGGCAAACATGCTTATTGCGTTCTTAATCGCATCGCGGCTTCGCCAAACGAAGTAGTTACCTACGTCCTCAGTCGGTACGTTAAAAACTCTAGCATCAAATGTTGCATTACTGACTGGGCTTAAAGCACCATCCACCACTTTAAGTATCTCACTGTTAAAAGCCGCAGTTACAATAGATGCGGTAACAGAGGCTATTTTCTGAGTCCTACCAGCGAACCAATTTTCACTTTCGAATGTTCGGTAGTTCTTCACGAAGATAGATATCTCATCTGACTGTATGAACGCAATTTCTGCACCCATAATACTCTGCATGGCGCTCTTCGCTGCTTCACAAAGAGCCTCGTGTATTCTTAAATCATACGGGTGTTGAAACCTCTTACAATAAGTGTGGAAACACCTACCATCAACACGAATCATTACGGGAGTGCGCGGCATAAGAACGCCGTCGGCACTCTTCTCGTACGCCTTCATCCTGTCAGATAGTTCCATGGTCCCCTCCTAGTAGTTCCAACATTCTTTTGTTTCCGGTTTTCTTGCACTCTTCTATAATATGTTTCATAATCGCCTCACGAAGATCCTTTTCATACTTCCATTCTGCTTTCCGGCCTAATGAACACCCGATAGTCTCGGTGAAGAATGAAGGATGATCGTAACGCACATGCGGGCAGTCTTCACAATAAGGAGTACAAGCAATGTATTTGTTGAAAGGCGGCTTAAAGATCGCATCCCGCACCTCTTGTATTGTTCTGTACACCTCGTCTAGCTTCGCGCCGCAAAAAGGACAGTAGTTCAGTATGAATGCTTCGGTAGCGACGTTACCATATTCGACTCTAGTTGCGAATACGCGGCACTTCCTACCCTTGCTGTCTTTAAAATCGTCATCTCTGATGTGCCCTGCAAGCATCATCATCGTCATACCTTCACAACAGTTTTCCATTTTTACTCCTTTAATTGCCGGAGGCGAGAGTCGAACTCGCACGCCCTTGCGGGCACTTGCTTCTAAGGCAAGCGGGTCTGCCTAAGTTCCCCCACTCCGGCATTTCTTTCCAGCGCCACTATTATTGGGTTCTAATGCGTGGCAATTTGGGCATAAAATTTCTAAATTTTCCAATCTATTATCACTAGCTACACCATTTTTATGATGTATTTCCAGTGGAATATTTCTTCCCATCCAGTTATCTAATCCACATAATTCGCATTTTCTTTCTTTTAATCCGTCCTCAAAAAGTTTGTTTTTAAGTTTATAAGAGCTAACACAACTAGATGTTTCTATATAACATAACGCACTCATTTTATGGGGAGACGTATACCCTTTATGCCCCATATTCCCGGCATAAACTATTCCAAGTCTTTTAAGATGAGAATTTAAAGTAATTGGTCTACAATTAAATTCCACACACATAGACGCCTTACTTCTATTCTCTGCTACCCACTGTTTTATTTCGTCTGCTCTTTCTAAAATATCAGTTCTCAAATATCTATTCCTTTTTAAGCTTGCCATCCACAAGTCTCCCTAACTCTGCGGCCACCGCTAAGTCGTCCGATTTAACATACATATTCATAATGTCGCGGATCCTAATCGCGTCTTCCTTCCGTACAATCAGTTCGTAATCAACCATATGGTACTTGCGGTGATTCCACACGTATTTGATGGCTTCCCAAATTCTTTTAAAAACTCCGTCGTTCTCAATCGTTTGCATCCTAACGATTGGCTCGTCAACAACTTGCCAACCACTCTCATAGGCTTTCTTCTCGTATTCTATGATCATTGCATGGCCTGTATCATAACAAGCACACCAAATCGTCTCGCGCACATACTCGGTCTCACCCGGAGATTCTGGTGTTCCGTCCGACAACAGGCCGTTAGGTTCAGTTCTTATTTCCACGACTCTCCCTTATTTTTTCTACTCTCGCTATAACTTCATCGTATTCGTCATCTTCAAATAAACTCATAATGCGATTCCATTCTGCAATACTGACGCCGAGCCGCTCAAGTGTGTCCTCTAACATGGCCCTCATCTCGTCTTTTTCTTTCCTAGTAAAACAACTCATTTTACTACTCTAACATCGCCTAAACGATCTCCGCCATGTTCATAAATCTGGAATCTTCCCTCGATATGAGATCCGACCGGTGCTCTCTCGATAACCCTGTCGTCGTACATCTCATAGTTACCGACCGTAGTCTTAATGTACCCACAATTAGTGCGATTAAAAAGTCCACCAGTATTCCAACTGAAGCGGGCCTCTAACACCGTACCTAAGTCTCGCCATTCATATACTGGCTCGGGCATGTTGCAGCCACCACTTAAAGCAAAGATCCAAAGGCCGACGAATACAACCAATATAAGGATCGCAAATGCAACATTAAACACTTCGTCTAACATAGTCATCCTTTCCAACTCGTAAGGATTACTTACAAGTTCAAAAACTAGTGTTGGTCAAGCTTTGGAAGCGCCGGGTACTGCCCCCGGGTCCGATAAAAGGCTCCTACAAAATTCACTCACAAGCTTAGCATCTACCTGATGCAAGGTACTAACTTTTTTGTTTTGCCACTTAATTTCGCAACAAGACCGTGGCCTTCTCATTGCTAGATTGTTTTCCGAGCGTTACTCCTGCCAACAATCAATTTCGGGTAACGCCCTAGTTTCAAGAACTAGGAAGTAGTTTTTAGGCTGCTTTTATTGTTCTGTCGGTTCTTTAACGACCACTCCAACAGAAAGGTCGGCTTGCATTCTGTATCTCCATTCTACCGTCGAATCTGAGTCGCTCCCTTTTTAATTCTATAGATAGTTTATCACACTTCTACGCAAAAGTCAAGCGTTATTTTCATTTAAAACAGAGTTTAATATCACAGTATTTTGAAATAAATATTCAAATTGCTCCTCTTTACCATAAGTTTTAAGATGGCATTCTCTACATAATGTAATTCCATTGTTAACATCAAGTCTTAAATATGGATATTGAGTAAACCCCTTGATGTGATGTACCTGTATTTTTTTATTTGAGTAACATGATTGACAAATATAATAATCTCTCTTTCTAATCCAATATTGCCATCGCTGATATTCAAAACTTTTTCTAATTTGTTTTTCTTCTGGCGTAATACCACCTTTCCAATTATGGTGATTTTTACCAGAATGTTTTTCTTTAACCCTCGAATCCATCCATGATTCTCTAACCCCATTTCTTGCATTTTCTATTTGTTCTTTTGTTAAAATCCTCCCTTTTAATGTATCACTTATTCTTTTACGAGTTTCTTCAGAAACTATTCTATCCTTTGCTATTTTACCAATCTTTTCGCGGGTTTCTGGTGTATGTTTTCTGCCCAAATGCCATTCTCTATTCTTTTGTTTTGTTTCTGGCGATTGATGTTTACCCCTATTACTATGCCCATTAATAAATCTTCTCCCGGGTTTTGCATCTTCTCCACACCCGCATTCGCACTTCATTTATACATTGCCCTTATGGTTCCCAGAGTTGTTGTTTCTATATTAGAATTACCCGCATTGGTTATTAAGGCGCGAGCAGTTCCTTTTCCATAATTAGGATGCTCCCAACCATCCCCTATATTTGCCCAATCATAAGGGCCGAAACCGGTATTATCCACACCAAAAGCATCACAGTTTGGATAATCATACAAGAAACAAATGCCAATTAAAAATTTCCCAGAACATCCTATGGTTAAATTAAACTGAGGTTCAATAACTTGTGTAATCCAATTACCACCAATATTTGGATTGTATATCAACTGTCCATTAATTGGCCAAATTATATCTGTAGGCACATTATTAATTACATTCCAACAACCAACGCTAAAGCCCTGATAAGTGCTGTCGGGCCAACCCTGTGACCAAACATAATACTTGATGCCCTCAAGATACCAATTGGGAATTTCGTCTTCAACTGGTGGAACATCATATTGGTCGCCAACATATGAATTACTACCAACCATCGGGAACCAAGCATTGGCAATATTACCGTTATCTCGCGATAATTCACCTTCGATTAAATATCCAAAACTTAATCCAATTATCATTAGTACTAATATTATAATCTTTTTCATTCTCTCTCCTTAATATTCATCTTCGTCCTTCTTGTTTCTTTCTCTCCACTCACCGTATTCAGATTGTGAAATCATCGCCCCTGTAACCAGAAGCACACCTAAGAACCACAATGAATCCCAACCCACCGAAAAATGAACACATCCTATACCAGTCCACAAAACGATTGAGTTGATAACTACCCACCACCAACGTTTCATCTTTCCTCCTTTTTTGCCCCGAAGGGAGTTGAACCCTTATGCCCGAAGGCACTGCGTTTTGAGCGCAGCACGTCTTCCAATTTCGTCACAGGGCACTAAACTAGAATTATTCTAAAATGTTCTATCGCATGCTTAGCGAATACGTTGGCCGCCTTTACCACATGGCTTCCAAAAGGGACCGCTATGTCGATATTCGCGTCATAGATCAGCCATCCTACCATCAATGCGACGATTATGGCCGCTAAAGCGATAAGTCTTTTCACTTTTCCTCTTTCTCGATGCGATCCATTATGGTCAGCACATTCTTATAGGCGTCTTCGCTGTCTGATTGAAGGAAGGACTTATCCCAAAATTTTATCGATGATGTCTCTCCTATCAGCTTTTTCAACTCATCCCTCAATGCTGTCCACTTATCCATAGTTATCACCTCAAAGAGATTGTAACATACTTATCCTAAAAGTCAAGCGTTTTCTTCTCGGCTGTCCATTATCGTCAGTTCCGCGTCCACGGCGCTACACCCTTTGCATTGGTATTCTTTCTTAACGGCGGGGTTTGGATGCTCGTCACTCAAGGCGCACGGGACCTTCAGTACGTACTGGTGGAACCCCAGTCTCTCGCAGTAATGATTTTTTATTTTTCTCAGTTGCATTTGCTATATCCGCAATCAAGACATCGCCAGCATCCAGAATCACTTTGCATCTTTTTACCGCATTCTGGACAGACTTCACCCTGACCGATCTCTTCCCTCTCTACTTCAAGATCGAGATGCTCAACAATGAGCCTTCCTATCGCGTCAGGGCAGCTTAAAATCTGCTTACCTTCGTACCAACAAGGCTTCGGACAGATCAGCCCCAAACTCATATTGGCGATTTCTTTCGGTGAGACCCCCGCTCGGATGGCAGTCGAGATGATTCGTCCGCCCCATTCCAAGAACGTCTTGATACAGTCGCCGGACTTCCCGAGTTGGGCGAATACCTCACACAGACCTTGCTCGTCGGAGTTCATTGTAACGTACAGATTTCCGCAAGCCGTTGTGACTTTTGGTGTAACACCGACAAGGACATCAGGTCGAGGTCGTGGCATAAAACCGTTGGCCGACATAACGACGGACTTCTCCTCTGCACCCTTACCTAAAGTGAGTACTTGTTCGAGCCTACTTCCGTCACGATAGACGGTTATACCTTTGCACCCCGACTTAAAAGCGGTTAGGTACGCGTTGTAAACATCGTCTCGTGTAGCCTCGTTAGGAAAGTTGATCGTCTTAGAAACGGCGTTGTGCGTATACAATTGAAAGGCCGCTTGCATCTTAATGTGCCACTCGTAGTCAACGTCAAACGTCGTAAGGAACACAGCCTTAACGTCCTCTGGGATCCCTTCAATGTCTTTAAGACTGCCTTTCCTCTTTACTTCTTCAATCATTTCTTCAGAATAGAATCCCCGCTCCTTAGCTACTTGTTCAAAGAACGGATTAACAATCGTAAACGTCCTGTCAAGGATATGTCTGTCGTACGCCAAGGAGAAGTACGGCTCAATTCCAGAGGAGCAGCCCATAATCGTGCTGATCGTACCGGTTGGGGCAATCGTAGTTAAGGTTGCGTTTCTCATGGGAATATCGTAAGTACTATTATCATAATTCATTTGGTTAATTTCAAAATAAATAGACTTATCCCAGTTCTCAAAACATCCTTTCTTTTCGGCTATCTCGGAGCTCTTCTTACTGGCCATGTCTGTAATCCGCTCCATTAAATTCTTAGCCAGACTGACCGCCTGTTCGCTATTATACGGAATCCCGAGCTTAACTAACATATCGGCCCAGCCCATTACGCCAAGACCGATCTTACGGTTAGCTACCGTTTTTTCCTCTATTGCGGGCAATGGGTAGTGGTTCGCATCAATAACATTATCTAGGAAGCAAACTGATAGTTCAACGACCTGCTTAAGTCTGTTCCAATCAACCGTTCCGTTAGACACGAAGTTAGAAAGGTTGATGCTGCCAAGGTTACATGACTCATGGGGTAGGAGAGGCTGTTCGCCGCAAGGATTTGTTGCTTCTATTCTTCCTAACGAAATCAGTGGGTTAGAGTTGTTAATTGTGTCAATAAATACAACGCCCGGCTCCCCATTGTTCCAAGCTGAGTCAACGATCATATCGAACAACTTGCGTGCGGGTATACTTCCGCACTCCTGCCCGTTTCTGGGATTTATGAAATTCCACTCTAAGTCGTCCTCAACGCACTTCATAAAATGATCCGATATTGCGACCGAGATGTTGAAATTTTTAAACGATCCTTCTTCTTTTTTACAATTTATGAATTCTACAATGTTCGGGTGAGAGACGTTGAGAATACCCATGCACGCTCCGCGTCTACTTCCGCCCTGTTTTACGACGTCAGTGGCGGCGTCAAACACTTTCATGAATGAGATCGGCCCTGAGCTTACTCCCTTCGTACTGCTGACCACGTCGCTGCTGGGACGAAGTCTCGAAAAGGAGAAACCAGTTCCACCACCCGCCTTTTGAATAAGAGATGAGTCTTTCACGGCGTCAAAGATGCTTTCCATGTTATCTTCTACTGGTAATACGAAGCATGCCGAAAGCATACCGTTTCTCTTACCGGCGTTAAAAAGGGTGGGTGAGTTCGGGCAGAAGTCTCCGTCGCTCATTATCTCATAGAACCGATCCTCTAGTTCTTTAATTTCCTCTTCGGTTGCATCGTACTCCGACTCTACCGCCGCGATTGCGCGCGCAACTCTTCGCCACATCTCGGATGGTGTCTCAATGAGATTACCGTGCTCGTCCTTTCGCAGGTACCGTTTGTTGAGGATAGTGAGTGATGTTTGATCTAAAACAAGTTTATCCATTTAAAAATCCTTTATCCAATCTATAGGAATAGGGTTAAATTCGTTGTAATGAAAAATATGTATGTTTTCTATATACCAAAAACGCTGTGAGTCTTCATTCTGGCTTACTAACATTATGTTCAGTCGCATAACGACGTCGTTGTTGGTGTTGTTTTTAAGGCTCCATTCGTCATACTCTGCTATCGCTTCGTATCCACTCAAATTAAGATCAGCATAAACACCATCTCCCCTTACTTCAACTACGTTTAATTCACCTATCTCTGTCTCTACTATCTTTTCTAATTCGTAACGTGTGTAAATTATCTTCGCCATCACAAAATCCGCATCGTAGTTATTAACGGCTTCTATAAGCCGCTCCTCATACTCTGCACCACGGAATTTATATACGACAGTCATTAACGGTGAAATACATTAGGACTATAAAGATATACCGACTCTGGATAATGTATAGTCTTACTACCCGTTTCGTCAGTTACGATCTTTGTGCTAATAATTAATCTAGCTTCGGATACCTTGGTAAAATTGAAACTCTCAACAAGGTTTATTTCGGCGTATATGATGTTATTCTCTACATACAAAGACGTAACATGCCCAACATCGTCGTATTTAAAATCACAATCATCCAAACTAACAAAGACGGCCTTAATAGCTAAGACGTTAAAGTTACTGACCGCGGTTAAGAACGTACCTCTCGATAGTATAGGTATGTCATCTAAGTTACAGACCTTAAAAATCATTACGCCTCCATTAAGAAGATAAAATCAATATAATCTATTATGTTTCCCTCGTGCGTCGCCTTAAGTAGTTTGTAAGTGAAGTGAGCAACCTTTAAGTTCTCACTCTTCATCTTATTAAAGGCAGTATCGTTCACATCAAGTGTAACATACACTCTAACGTCTACAGTCCTAATATTACTAACTACACCAAAAAATGATGCTCGCTTTTCTTTGTCTTGATAAAAGACGGGAATGTTATACAACTTCAGCTCGGAATTCTCGATAGCCTGCTTAAACGCGGCATCCTCGTCCGTCAAGACGCCCAATTGAAATTCTTTAATAAGAGCCATATTCCACCTCAATGTTTGGTATAACCCACATTCCCCATTCGAACTGCTCGTTAGGGAAGACAAACTCTAGTGTGTCTTTCATTGCTAGCGCGTTTTTAGACCACTCGTTAATTGGGATCGGTATTCGAGTGGCCGTATCATCAAGAGGAAAGGTCTGGATAAACCCAATATACCTTTCACCGTTTGTGTCCTGCATACAATTAACCGGTATCTGTATGATACCGCTGTCGATTATCTCTCTCATTGTGAGAGTCGTTCTTGCACCAAAGACTACACTGCAATTAATGTTGATTATCATGCAGCTTTTTCTATCATTGGACCATCAACGACGAAGTTCGTTTGTGAAGTGTTGGGCAGGTCGTAAATCCAATTCACAAGGACCCTCTCAAGTATTGATCTCAAACCACGTGCTCCTGTGTTTCGTTCAACTGCTTCCTCTGCAATCATTTGCAGTGCTTTGTCTCTAAATTCCAGCTTTTTACCCTCACTAGCAAATAGCCATTGATACTGCTTGACCAATGCGTTCTTAGGTTCGGTCAAGATTTGTATCAACTCATCGCGGCTTAGTTTGTTAGTCGAGGTTATAATCGGAAGCCGGCCTATCAACTCCGGTATAAGTCCGAAGCTATGAAGATCGTCCGGCTCCAGTTGAGTTATAAGCTCATTAAAGTCGTCGCCTTTCTTGGGCGCGAGTTTGGAACCGAACCCGATAACCGTTTCTTTGCAGACTCGTTTTTTAATGACGTCTTCAATCCCTTCAAAACTGCCGCCGCAGATAAACAAGATCTTGCTGGTGTCGATCTGAATACACTCTTGTTGTGGGTGTTTACGCCCACCTTGAGGTGGAACACTTGCAATCGTCCCCTCTAATATCTTTAACAACGCCTGCTGCACACCTTCCCCTGAAACATCACGAGTAATAGAGGCGTTTTCCCCTTTGCGACCGATCTTGTCAATTTCGTCTATGTAGATGATTCCCTTCTCTGCCCGATCAATGTCATAATCGGCGTTCTGGATAAGTCTGACTAGAACGTTTTCAACGTCGTCACCAACGTAGCCCGCCTCAGTAAGGGTCGTAGCGTCGGCGATTGCGAAAGGAACGTTCAATTTCTTTGCGAGGCACTGAGCTATCAGAGTCTTGCCTGTCCCTGTAGGACCAGTGATTAAGACGTTGGATTTTTCACATTCGATATCCTCAAACCCTTCAACTACGGGAGAGAGAATGTGTTTGTAGTGTTTGAATACGGCGACGGCCACATCTCGCTTTGCTCTTTCTTGACCGATAACGTACTGATTGAGGTACTCATGAATAGCGCGAGGAGTAAAGTCGTCACCTATCTCAATAGTAGTCTCGTCTTTCTTGGTGAATCTCTTTCTTAATTCCACTTCACCTAAAACCATCATGTCATTAAAACAATGTCCACAATAAAGGCCTAGGGGTGTAGACACTTCTACTGGCTCTTGGTTGCAAATACTGCATAAAATTTTTTCGCTCACACAACCTCCTAAGTTGCTATTATCTTACAGTTCATTTTAATACATTGGATTATTTCGCCCGATGTATTAAACTCGCTATTCTCATTCTCATACATTGTAACATAAAAACCTAAGGAAGTCAAGCGCGAAATTAGGTCTTTTCCGTGTCTTCTTAAATGATCATTCTGCACTAAAAGGTTGGCCTTCTCGTCTTCTGTTGCATTTTCTCTTTCAATAGTATGGTCAATCAATGGCGGTAACTGTAACAAAAGAACCCCATCATGTCTCAAGACTCTAAAGATCTCCGTCAGTGCCACATCGTCATCTTTCACATGCTCTAAGACATGGCTGCAAATAACTATATCAAAAGTGTCAGATGCGCATGTAAGGTACTCTAAATCCATTACAAAGTCTAACCCCTTGTACTTCCTCACATCAACAGAGATAACTTCTATGTTTGTCATTGCCCTGATATTTTGGAGAAGCGGAATGAACGGCGCAATGTGAAGTACAGTAAAGTGTCTCTTCTTTGATAGACCTTGCAAAAACAACCATAAAAGCCGTTGTCTTTCTAGTGAGCCACAATGAGGACAGCGAGCATTAGGCCTAGCGCCCTGCTCCAACCACTTGTCCACTTTCTCGTTACAAATTGGACACTTCATCATTCTTAACTTTCGTAAACTTTTGCCACTTCAGGTCGGGGAACTTCATGCCATGCCCGTCGCAAAGTACGGCTTGGCTAACCGAAGCATCGTACCACTTTGCAGCTTCCTCACCTTCAAGAATCAGGATGGTCCCGTCTTCGAAATCAAGTTGAACTCTAACGGTTTTAGCGTTCATTTTATCTCCTCTATATCGGTTAACTGGATTCCTCGAAAACGTTCTTCGGTTAAAACTTTTCCTTTATAGTGATGCCCAACAATGATATGATTTAAGATCTGTTTATCATCCCTACCGTACATAACCTCATAATTACCCGAGGTGGTGATAATTGTATAGGTATATTCAGATGTTGAGATTTGCAATACCGTCCCAATGTCTTGCCATTTCCCCAATGTAGAGTTAAGCGGATGGCCTTCACACCCTATCAGAAGATTAGTGGCCATAAACATATAGAGGCCAGCTAAGAATATTGGAACGATTTTAAAGCCTTTCATTTTAGCTCCTTATAACTGGGAATTATACCGTCACTCTTTGCAAATAGCAATATCTGTTCTATGCGATTTCTGATTTGAGATTCAAAATCAACACTGTTATCGAGGACACCCCACCCATCAATATAGGGGACAAAGTTTTTACCTCCGCCACCATTTTTAGGTGTCCATACCCCATCAACCCACCAATCGCCACCTCTTTTTGTATAATCGTATATGGTGATTCTAAAAGCATCATCACTGTTTATTATAATACCATCATCAGACACCAAACTGCACGACATTACCGCGGATACACACGGATAGTAGGCATCAGATTTTAAGTGATAGGACGGTTTATCGCCAAAAATGGACTTAACTAAATCATAAATCTCTTGTAACTTATTCATTTTATCTCCTTTTGGTATATCGTTTCATCGTAACGCACTTGATAGCGACAGGATGGGTACCAAACATTCAATGATGGAGCCTTAACGGCCTCTGTCACGTTAACGCCGACACCAGTTAACACCCTAGTAGCTACATCAAGAAAGTCTTGATGTCCCGTTTTTCCCTCTTTAGTACATGAGCCGGGCGAAATACTGAATGCGACGGATTGTTCACTGGTGGGGAATATATACAGGCAGCCAGCCTTCTTAAGGGTATCTACTACTAACCTAGTTGTAGTATTCATTTGCACCTTTCAAATTAGTTGTGGAAGAAGGATTCACACCTTCACCATTCCCATGGAATATTCTAATTAAACTATTCCACAACCTCTATTCGTCTTTTTCCTTAAGCAAGAACTGGTTAGAAATCGCCTTGAAGCTCTTCTTGCTGAACGAGCAATCTACGTCGTTCTGGTTTCTGAACACAAGTCCCTCTCTCCGGCCGGCTGGGTAAATCACGGAATTCCCGTCAGCCATACTCAAGAGGTTGCCAATTATAGATCCGCGAGACTGATTGAATCTAGCTATGAGATCCTTGTCAATCTCAGCGCGGTCTATGACGGCTTTTCGTTCCTGAGTAGCCTTGATCAAGTCTGCGCAAGCATCCTTAAATTCTGGTCTAGCCGAAATCACAAAGTCAGTTTCAATTACAGGAACAAACTCAAGTCCCAATTCCGCAACAACAGACTTCATTTCGTCAAGGCTCAAGAACTTTTGAGTACTTATGTTGAAGACGTTGAACACGAACAACTTCTGTCCAGCAATCTTGTACTTGTTACCCTGAATTCCTTCGCCCACGATTTCACCCTGAATAGCGAAGTCGAAGCCGTTCTTTTCCCTGTAAGCCCGCATCTTCTCTTCTATATCATTCCAAAGAGCGACCTTCCAGTAGACGTTGTTTTCCTTCTTGCGAGGCTTGTAGCCCGTCACCTTATTCCAAATGGATCTAATCCAAGAAATCTTCTCCGGAAGATCCATCCGCTTCCAAGCGAGGTTTCTACTGCACACATCAAACATGTCCTTATGCAACATGAATGTGACAGAAGTTCCATCTAACTTCTCGGTGATGTAGAATCTCTCATCTATGAGGCCTTCGATTTCGCGGCCAAGATTCTGAATTCGCTCTTCGTCGGTCTTAGGCACACAACCGGGGAACAAACCTTTCGCATCTCCCCCGAGGCTTGCTGAAACCTTCGGCTCATAGAGCACAATGCCCAAGGCGTCAGTAACATCGTCGTCCTCGTTCCACTTACCCTTCGGCAAGATGGAAAGAGGAAAGCAAATACCCTGTGAAATTTGGCCGCGCAATTTTATGCTCTTAATACGAAACTTGCGATCCCTCAAGAACTCAAACTCTGGCTTCTCAGGAAAGACGGAATCAATTTCGCAAAATATGATTTTATCTCCCGCCTTATAAGCTTCGGACTTAAGAACAACGACGGCCCATCCTCCAACACGAACACCCTCTATAGAGTCGGCTCCCTCAATTGGGAATACCTCGTCCACTCGTCTAATTGTAGCTAATTTACGCATTTTAAGCTCTCCTTATGATGCTTCTCAATGACTTTTCCAATAATCAGTGACGTTTGGCATTTCTCCACGTTTAGCCTTTTCGACAGCCGGGAGTTCATACTTAATAAGCATTTCAAGTTCTCTTACAACAGAATCAAAATCAATGTCACTACTTATAGGGTGATCTTCTGGCCATCTTTTCCTATAATCCTCTGTGCAAGGGTTAACAGCGAAGAATTTTTCTGCTGTTTGCCATACACCAAACCCCTTTTCGGTAGGAAGAATGTAAAATCCTAACTCAAGAGCCTGCTTAATTATTTTGGCCTGTCTATTAAACATTTTTCCTCCTATTTTCAAGTCATAATATCATAGGTCGTTACAAAAGTCAAGCACTTTTTTCGGAATTAGTTCTAGAAAGTTTCCCATATGTTATACTGTAAGCGAAGATTTAGCTTGACTTTTTGGCCATCTTATGTTATATTGTATTCATAGAAAGGAAGTTATGGATTCTAAAACACAGAAAAACGAACTACAATTTGAGCTGGCACCTGAGGCTATAGCGCTTATACAGAGTGCTCAAGACTTCCTGAACCAGTTTAACCAATCATCCGAAGAGTTTAATCAGCTCTCAAGTTCTACAATTGCGAGTATAGCTAATCGGTTGAAGATTTTCAGAATGAACCCCACTGAAGATCAGCAGATAGCTCTTCTTAATAATCTGTTAGACATATTCAGTGAGATTGAGACTAACTACAATGACGCGATATTGAACTTCGCCAACTACGTAGGCAACGCTTCGCTAGAATTGGCAGGTAGGTTTATGGGCAAGGATCATGGACCGATACCGGGTAAACTCAAGGTAGTTTTCTCACCAAAAATGTCTGCTACAAATCCGGGGGCTTATTCCCCATCAGCAGGTAAACCGGCCAAGGCCGTAAACGACTGGCTGTCAATACCAGACATTGCTAAGTACATCACGGTCGTTGAACCACAAGCTGCAACGCCAGAAGAAATATCAGGCGCCCATAATCAGTTCTACGTTTATGGAATCCTGAATAGGGTTATCGCGAACGGATTTGGTAACTATAACGCCGAAGTCGCAGCTTCACTACCTTATACAAGTGGCGCAATGATAACGGCAGCGTTGATCGCTCTAGAGGATAAGACAGCAGTTTGCGCACCAACTTCTGGGTTTCATCATGCAACTTACAGTGGTGGTGGAGGCTTCTGCACATTCAACGGATTAATGGTTGCAGCAGTTGAACTCCTGAAAGAGGGTCTAGTAAAAAAGGTGGGTATCCTCGATTGTGATGAGCATTACGGAAACGGAACGGATAACATCATTAGAAAGCTTGACCTTGGTGGTAAGATAATGCACTTCACAATGGGCGATCTTTTCACAAACGCCGCACAAGCAAAGTACTTCTTGTCGGTTCTACCGGAGATAGTGGAGCACATGGCTCAGAACTGCGACATCATCTTCTATCAAGCCGGCGCGGATCCTCACATCAACGACCCACTTGGTGGTTGGCTAACAGACGAACAGCTTCAAGAGAGAGATAGAATCGTATTCACTACGGTTAAGAAATATAACACGCCTCTCGTGTGGAACTTAGCCGGTGGATATCAGGTCGGTGTTAACGGAGATCTCGAAAAGGTCCTTAGGATTCACCGCAATACAATTAAGGAAGCTATCAACGCTTACGCTTCATAAAAAAGTCCTCTAGTTTATCTAGAGGATTTTTTTTGCCCAAAAGCTTTTAAAACTTCGTCAGCTATCATTCTCGGCGTTATTTCTTGCCAACATCTTCCATAACCGTATTCGTCCGGGTGCTGGCAAGGTTCGTCCCATTTTTTCCAACAAGGTATACACGGCAGTTGGGACGACTCCAAGATTCTAACGCGGGGATGATACTTTGTTCTTGCATAAGAGGATGAAGGCCCAAACAGACCGACGGTCGGTGTTTGAAAAGCGGCACCCAAATGAAGGGCTGCGCTATCACAAGAAACAATCACATCGGCTAAACTAATGAGCGCAACAAAGTCGTCTATGGTTGGGGTTATTCCAGTCATAACTCTCGTCTTGTAGCCCTTAAGCCAATTGAAGTCAGCTACATTAGGGTCTTCGTTCAACGACATTATTTGATCCGGATAACCAATCATAAGACAGTTGGCCGTCTGTGCGATTATCTCAGCCGCCTCTAGAAGCTGTCGCGGAGGATAGGTCCTCAATAACGAACTCGCAGCTAACTGCCAAATCACTAAAGGCCTGTTATCCCAGTGAGATGTGTAGAAGTTATTATGTATTCCTAGAGTCTTCCCCTTAAACCACGATATGTACTTTGAGACGTTTTCTTCTTTTGGATAACACTCTAAAGTATGGTCCGTCAGTTCTAACCCAAACTGTTGAGCTATAACATCAATACCATCCCCACTGAAATCATGTAGAAGTCCATGATCCATAACTACGAGGTTTTTACCCAGTAGTAGATCCTTCTTGATGGGGAACAGCCAAATGTTTTCTAGGTTAGGATTATTTTGCAGAACGGTCGCACCATAGGAGGAGACCAGACTGACCTTCTTGCCAAGGGCCCTAAGTGTTGGAGTAAACATTAGTGCGTCCCCAATTGCAAGCTGCATAGCAATAACGACGTCGTTAAGACCCGTCGTTTGTTGCCAATCTAGAAGGTTAATACCTTCCCAATCATCCTCTATTGTTTCTCCGGGAGCGCAATCTTTGAAGTTATACGGTGTTAAGTATACGTCTTGGCCACAGCGAGAAAACGTAAATAAACTCATAGTTCAAAATGAGCAGAAAATACTTTGCGAATTCTCTCTTGAACGGTTTGCTCTGAGAAATTAGAGTTAACAACCGTTATGCGTTCCGGGTTACTGTATGCAAGACTTTGGTATCCGCATTGAATGTTGAACAGTGAATTAGAGAGCGACTCTCTGTCATCCGTCCCAGCCTCGTCTCTCTTCTCAATACGCTCTATAGCTTTATCAACCTCAATGTCTAACAGGATGGTGAGACTAGGTTTAATTGTGTAGAACCGTTCGTACAAGTCGTTATAGTAGTTAAGCCCAGCGCCGTAAATTTGGTAGGCGTAGAAGCTGTCAAAGTAGCGGTCTATTATAACAAATCCTTTTCTTCGCCCAGTGAGAAGTGGTTCGATCTGGTTGGTAAGGTTGTGTAGGTCTGCCAAATAAAGAAGAGCCTTAGTGTCTTGGTCGTAGTCCTTCATCGTCAGATCCTTAATATCCTTAACATAAGGAGCTTTCAGCGCCATAGCTTGGTGACCGTTTTCTTTCAACCACTGAGCTAACAGGGCAGACTGGTACGTCTTACCCGAACCGTCAATTCCTTCTAATGTAATGAGCTTCACGTAGTCACCTTATTTGCTATTTTTTCTCTAACCTTTGCTTCGATCTCGTCGGAAATGTCTGGGTGTTCCTCTAACCATTCCTTGGTTTTTTCAATCCCATGGCCTATTCTCGTTTCCCCGTAACTGTACCACGTTCCTGATTTGTCCACAATCTTATATTCAACACCAAGCTCTATGATCTCCCCTAACTTACTGATACCTTTTCCATACACGATATCGAACTCCGTCGTTTGAAACGGAATGGCTAGCTTGTTCTTTGCGATCTTAACTTTGGTCCTTCCGCCGGAAATTGTGTCTCCCGTAGTTATCTGCCCTGTTCTACGAATATCAATACGGACAGATGCATAGAACTTAAGTGCGCGCCCTCCTGTCGTTACGGTTGGATCACCATACATGACGCCGATCTTCTCGCGCAATTGGTTAATGAAGATACAGCAGGTATTTGTCTTACTGATAACGAACGTGAGTTTCCTTAAGGCCTGAGACATAAGTCTTGCATGAAGGCCCATGTGTGAGTCACCGAAGTCTCCCTCAATCTCAGCCTTAGGAACCAAAGCTGCTACCGAGTCAATAACAATAACATCAAAGGACTTGGATTTAATCAAAGACTCCACAATACCTAAAGCTTGCTCTCCAGAGTCAGGTTGAGACACGTAAAGCTTAGTAACGTCAACCCCTAGAGCTTGAGCATAGGGAATCGAAAGCGCATTTTCTACGTCGATGAAGGCTGCGTATCCACCATTTTTTTGAGCGTTAGCAATGATGTGAAGGCTTAGAGTCGTCTTACCTGATGCGTCAGGCCCGAATATTTCAACTATTCTTCCCCTAGGGACGCCACCTATGCCTAAGGCGTTATCCAGACCAATACTGCCGGTACTGATAACATCGACGTCTTTGGTTACTTGAGACTCACCCATATACATAACAGAGCCTTTACCATAATTCTTTTCTAATGCTTCAATTGCGTCTTGTATTGCTTTAAATTTTTCACTGTCTTCCATTTTTATTCTCCTATTTTTATATGCGGTCCAAATATATATCTGTGCCGGGATACTTGTTTCTTAGTTCTTCGTCCTTCTCCCACCAATATTCTTCGTAAAACTTATCTTCAATTTCTCTTTCTTTTTCCCACTCTTTTTCATCCCATTCTTTTCTGTCTTCCTCGTCATTTGCATATCTTATATTTAGCTCAATGTGTCCGCACTCTGGATCACTATGTAGACTGATCTCAATTTTTCTAACGCCGAAGTATTCCTTAATCTTCTCTATAACGGGCTTCAGGTCGTCCACCAGACCTCTGCGCATCATCAGGTACTCTACAAGCTCTTCTTTTGTCATAACAATCCAACATGACTCTGGCGGAACGATTTTGTCACTTAAGAACTCGCGAACCTTAGCTAGTTCCTTTTTACTGTTCTCGAGTATTTCACTATCTTCGTCAGACTTTACAGAATAGAACATTCTCTCAAAAACGCTTAGGCGATACTCATCCCAAGTCATGTCATAACGCCCAAAATCTATTTCTTTGATATGATTAAACTCATCCTCATCACACAAGTCGTCAGATGATTGCCCCCAAAGAACGTATTCACCATCTTCATCCTTCATGTAAAAAAGTTCACACAACTCTACATCACCGGATAAGTGCTGTACAAAGGCATACATCCAATGATGCTCTAGTTCACGGAACTCACTGGCATTATGCAGTAGGTCTCTCTCGTCATAAACCTTAATAAAAACGCTCATGTTTTCTCCGTATCTGTTAAGTCTTTATTCTCTTCCTCTAACTTCCTCCAAGAACCATGCATATGCTCTCTTAAATTCAGGAAGGGATTTTCGTTATCTCCGCTACCCCAACATTTATCACAGATACAAGGTCTTATAACATTATAGAACGCCGTCCAAATACTATTATTAAAATAGTATAATTCTCCCATACCGTTACATTTTAGACAAGTCATTTGGTGCCCAACAAAATGCTACGTGAGTATTCTTAACGTGGAAGATCTCAAGGTTTTGGCTTAGGAGGTTTACCGCTCGGGTCACACCGTCGATCTCAGTGTAGTCGTGCCAAATAATCAGCCCATCCTTAGGCCTTAATGATTGTAACGCTAGCACAGAATCCACAAGGCATTGCTCATAACTGTGGCCACCGTCTACCAATACAACGGCCTGCAAAATCATATCATAGAGTCGTGAAGAATCGCACCAAAGTTGGCGTATATTGGGCGCGGTGTACAGTTTGTTCTCGCGATTAGGGTAGCTATCCCCGGGACTAAACGGTATTAACGGTTTAACGTCGGACGGAATGTCAGTCGTGAGAATGTGAACTTCTGGAAAATTGATAGCTATATTTTGCGCGGTGATTCCACGAAAAGTCCCTATCTCGAGAAGGCGCTTCAGATCCTTAACTTTACTCAGGAGCGTGAGCACAACCAGTAAATCGTTTCCCGGCATATCTCCGCTAATGGGCTCAAATTCAACCGTCTTAAATTCTCCCACTTCAATTTCAGTTTCTTTTACCATTATTCCTCTTTCATATCTCCCATAAAGTCTTGTGCCATCTCATGAACGATAAGTCTTCGCTCATGAAGAACGATCTCTGATTGGAATATAGAGCTATATGTCTTACCCACGACCTGCTTGATAACCTCGTCTATCAGATTACTCAGTTGCTTGCCTGAGGAGATGTTCTTCTCAAACCAATCTACCTCTAGGGAATAGCAGTGCACCATAAAGTTTCCGTCTTGCATCCAAATATCAAAACGGAAACCGTTATCCTCCATAACTTTTTTGTTATGCGCGGTCCACTTATTGAGGTTCTTTAGCCCCTGTTCTATCGATTGCATAGCTCTCCTTGTAGTAACAAACTTTCACAATCTTCGTCCCATATAATTCAAAAATAATTACCACCAATATGAGGGCTATCTTGGCTAGATTAACTAGCCTTGATACCCTCTTACTGTAGGGTGGTGACGGGTGAAGCTTCATACAGGACTTTGTATAATAGCCGTTCGTGGGTCTGAGTAAGTGCAGCCCATCATAACGCACACCATAATTATAGCAAACGCCGCAAAAAGGATCGGCACAAGCGAGTCATGCCAGATTTTATCATCTACTGGGTGGGCGATAATACAAGCAAAGAACTTGGCGAGAGTGAATAATCCACCCGCGATAATGATCATAATAACTAACGACACTAGTGTTGATATCATCTGCCACCTACCATTTGAAGTATTTAGTATTCTTGTCGGCCATTTCCAATGTAATTTCTGTATGCTTCCACCTAGCTGATAGCATTATTGTCCACAATGCCACTTGCGGTATCATTGAATATATGAACACTATTATATTGGTTGGGGATGGTAAAACCCAAACTATCCAAATGTTAATTAATGCCGCTACTACTGGTATCACTATCTGCCACCAATAACGACTGTCCCTAATATAAGGGAAGTCTGTTATACTCCTTCGCCCGCTATCAGCTATTCCACTCATGATAAAGCCATTCATGTATCCCCTTAAGTAAAAGTGCGGCGGGGTTGCCCCCGCCGCTCATATCTTATGTTCTTATGCCGCTAAACCCGCTATCAGGTTTCCGCCAAGTCTCTGAAGAACTAGCATCCTGTTTTGGCTCTCAACTTCCTCGGACTTACGTGTAACTGCATTGACTAGGTTGAAAACTGTTATGTTACTGTGACCCTCGTTTTGAGCCTCGTTGTTTATTCTCGTTTTGAAGTCCTCTAATTCCTTTCGCCCAATGAATCCGCGAAGGATGAAGCGATCAAGAACTCTATCAAGGTCACTGATCGATGTTGCCTTAGCCCAAATGATTCGTTCTGCGAGATAACCGTCTGCGTTGAACGCTTTGCTAATCGCCACTATCATATTGTCGTAGATGATCTCGGTCGGTACCCCGCGGTGCCACTGATGATACTGATACTCCTCGGCCTGAAATCCAAAAATCATTCCGTTGGAGCAGATTGACCTGTAGTAGAATGGAACCACCGAGACTGCGTGGTCACCAATTTCGGAGTTGGCAATCAGAACTCCACCCTTAAACGTCTCTCCTGCGATTTCTTTGGTGTTTGGTGTGAGAAGTTTAAAGTAAAACTTGTCTGGGCTGTATGTAACTGAGAAAGGAACGACACCCACGTTTGGGAGGACTCGGTCGAGAGCTTCTAACATAGGCTTGTTATCCATAATTGAATAACCCCCAGACAGAACCGCGCGCACACCTTCGTTGTCTGTTCTGAACAAAAGGTCCGCTCTGTTGCGTTCCATATTCCTGTAGACGTAGTTAAAGATGTCCGACTGAAGATTCACTGGAAGTCTACCGACAAACTTTGATTGCTTACAACCCGCCTTGAAGCAGAGTTGCGTAAAGGCGTGATCCGTAAAGCCGTAAGTACCACTGTCTAAACCCTGAACAGCCAAGCTTGTGCCATCACCCAAAAAGGTGAGCTGGTCTCCTTGCTGCCTGATGTCCTGATAGCCCCGATGGGACTCGTCCATGAGAGTTACTAACTCTGATGGGTTAAACGTTCTTGTTTTTAGACTCATTTTCATCTCCTTTAACGACACTGTAACATATACAAAACAAAAAGTCAAGCATTATTTTACGCTCCATAAATCCTGTAGATTTGTAGTATACTCCCGTGTTCCGCATATATCGCACTCGAGATAAGGATCGTGTCTTTTCCATTCCTGATACCAATAAGCAGGGATCATAAATACCTGCTCGCTGCCGCAGTTGGGACAACTTTTACCCGGGTAATACTGAACAACTTTTTTCTTCTTCCCAAATATACTCATTTAGTCTCCTTTAGACGTGCCATTCTCCAATATTATTCATGGCTTTAGTTATTTCGTCATCATCAACATACTGTAATAGAACCCGGCAAGCCCTCTCATGCTGTTTGCTACCATCACGGACATAACTATTCAACTTCTCCATAAGTATTTCTTTATCCCTACTTTTATCTTTGGGTGGATTAAAATCAATTTGCAAGATACCACCCCAAAGAAAAGCATTTGCCACAAAAAAAGCGGTAAGTAAATCACCCATTATAGCTAGTACACCAAAACATGTCGCGGAATACAATAACTGTTTTAAAACAGAATACCATACTTCACTCATTTCTTCCCCCTTTCGTTCATTTTTACCCTATTTTATAAATGCATAATATCCTTATATATCATCATTGCTAATACAACAGAGTGGCCCATTATCCGGCTACTGTCCTCAACTACCTCTTCAAAAGATAAGTCCCCAATATCGTATCCGTCAAAATCAAATAAACAGACGTCTTGTTCTTGCACAAGCTTTTGGAGTTGTTTAAAGGCCTCAGTTTCTTTTGCGGCCTTTACGTACAAAGGAATATAAATCCGTCGGCGCGCTGTGATGTAGCCTAGTTTCTCCCCATCCCAATAAGAGTAAAGGGGCTTAACGCCTTTGCCCATTGTGTAACGAACCGCTCGCGGGTTACTCCATCCTTTTTGTGCCCATTCAAAATACTTTTGGGTAGGATCTCCATTTTCGTCTGCGAATTGAGGATAGACCTTACAGTATTGCCAAGCATTTTCCATCGTCTCTGACACGCGTCCGCCATAAAGCTCAACAGGCCCTAGAAGAAAAGGACTAAGTTGCCGCATACAATCCGTAGCATGAGACGTAACATCTATAACCCTAAAACCCTCCGGTACTTTGTCGCGTGGGCCGATGATTTTAATCATTTTCGTTAACATTCTCTACAAAGTTGATTCTATCTATGTCGACCGACACGAGCTTAGGTGTCATCTTACCATGTAGATGTTGACCCGGCTTTATGTTAATGGCGTCCCAGTAACCGATTGCATAGTTGCCCTTTGACGTTATCAGTACCATACAGCCTTTCGCCGGATACAACCCAGCCGCTATACCGAGATCGGTTCTAGATGGAGTAACCGTTTGGCTTGCGCAACCTAGCGCTAAGAGTAAGATAAGTAATAGTTTTTTCATTCTGTGACCTCTTTTTCTTCAATTGTTTCAAGTGGGCAATCTTCTATTTCCCTATAGTATCCACCTTCAAAGTCGCATTCAATTCCTTGACCTTTCCTTGTGGGGTAACTACATTTACATTCATAACTATCATCACCATAAAATGGACATTTCTTAAACCCTTCATATCTACAATCAGGGTCAGCAACGTCATCACTATAGTGATCTTTAATTTCCTTCACATCAAAAATATATTCATTACCGTCAATCACGGTACGCTTAATTATGACGTTATAACATTCAAAAAGTAGTCTAACGCCCTCATCCGGTACAGCTTCAAAGACTTGATTATTATATTGAAATCTCTGACGCTTTTGAGTTTTATTCGCCCTCCATTGTGCCCATTGTTTTGAATAAGATACGCCGCAACCACGAGGGGATAAAAGATCAAATTCTTCTATCCTATCCTCTGCTATTTTAAAAACACGTTCAAATATATCATTCTCGGTTGGCCGGTTGCACTGTGGACACTTCTCACCATTAGTCTCTGCTGTATACCCGCAAAAACTACATACGTATATTGTCTTTTCTTTCACCTAACATCTCCCACTACGTTCTTGGTCTCGTTGTAATAGACTTCATAGGTCTTACCGGGCACCAACTTGACATAGGCGCTATTACGAATGAAGTAGCCTCGCTCCGAGAAGGTTACGGCATGCTCCGTTGAGTAGGTGAGGTTAAGCTCTGCCGGGTTTCTCAACTCACCATTATCCTTCAGATAGGTGCCGGCGTAAACCCAAGAGCACTTATCATTTGTCTGTTTGTGACCGCAACTAATCAGACAAAGTATCAGTAGTATTACGCATAGGTACTTCATTTTGATCCTCCAAAGGTTGAAAGTGCCCGTCATATTCCTCAACTAAGTGGTTAATTTTGTATCTGAGACGCTCGCGTTCTGCGATAAGTTTAGGGTCTTCTTCTAAGGATTTAACCCAAGGCCCATCGTGAAATTCCTGTAATTCACAACTATAATTAGGTTCCACAACTATACGCATAGGACATTTGTATATGCGCGCACTTAACAATAAGGTTCCACTCCTACTTTTAATACGGAGTATCCAATCATCCTCATTGTATTTTCTGTTATTTTCACGACTTATGATAACAGGCCAAATATTCGAAAGCTCCACCTTATTATACCCATTAGCTTGTAGTATATTCGCCGCTTTCTTAGCGACGAGCAACCCCTTGGCTTTAATCTCTTTGTTTCTCGCCTCGAGCTTATCAACTTCCTCTTTGAGTTCCTCTAACATTATCCCTCACTTTACTATGTATTCGTCTCCGGAACCGAATTTCTGAAGCTCTCTCACTAATGAAGAGCTCACATGATTAAGATCGTTATCGCAGAAGAAGTAGACTGGATTCGTGACGCCATTTCTACAAAGGTAGTCGCTCATATTCTTCTCCGCCTGTAGGTCGGAAATGTTGCGCAGCCCTCGAATCAACCGATAGGTGATTCCGGTGCCACGAGCGTCAAGCTTAAGTTTGTCCATAAAATCAACTAACAGGCCGTCAAATTCGGTACAGTAGTGTTGGCTCTTGACCTTCTCGGGTGGAAACGGAAACTGCTGGTCTTCCTTTGCCCTAACTACCATAACCTCGTCAAATACGTCACTGGCTTGCTCAAGTATGTTGAGATGGCCGATGTGGAACGGATTGAACGATCCCACGTAAACACCTACGTTCTTAGGCCGAATTATGTAAGATGCTTGCGCTATAATCCCTTCACATATCTTGGTCTGCATCGTGGGGTTAAATTTTTCCCAACCCTTATCAACACTCAGCCTGTTGTACAATCCGTCCAAGAACTGTATTCTAGCCTTCCAATATTCGTCGTACCTTACGTCTAGATGCTCAGCTCTGATATTCTGCTCGGTGATGTAAAAGGTGTGTTCAGTAAAACCGATAAGATCGTAAAGACAGATCACATACATGATCGTCTGGTCTTCTGGATTCTCCGTGTAACAAGGTAGCGCGCTTGGCGTGTGTTCTTGAGTTGCCAGAATACATCTGACTGCCGATTTCACAACAGGATCATCAAAGTCTTTGGCGTGTTCCAAGAGAAACGCCGCGGATTTAATTTCCGCTTCCGCACCAATTATAACGTCGTGAAAGAGAATAGCCAAACGCAGAGCTTCGTCTTCCTTTTCCATAACAGGAAACGCCATATTGATGTGAGTCTCAAGCATGTGAGCTATGTGATTATTGTTGTGGTATACCCTACCCGGAGCCTTGTATAAGTCCACAAGGTCGCTCCAACTAATATTGGTATACTTTTTTAGTATATCGTAGGTCTTTTCATTTTCTTGAAAATTCATTATAGCCCCCATATCCAAGGTCTGATAACAAACCACCAAAGAGAAAAGAAGGCCCAGAAGAAAATAGCCCCACTTATAATATATGCTATCCATTGTTTCCAAGTCCAGCCCATTTTATCCTCCTAAAGTCAGTCTAACACACTCCATCCCAAAAGTCAAGCGTTTTTACCATTCACTACATTCGGATTCAGGTATGTCAGGATTCAAATCGGGGTCAAGGATAGCGCTAATAATTTCCGTTAGTGGCTCGGTAAAGTAGCAAAACGAGGGGTAGTCCTCTTTAGTTTGTCTATCCTCTTTGCACAGTTCATGAATAATGCATTTATCACAACCCTTACCATCAACCCATGCTACGGCGTTATCCAGTCTTGCCAAGACCTCTTGTTTTGTAAATAGTTTTTCCATTTTATCTCCTAAGTTAAGCAAAAAAATGGGGGCCCGTTAAGAGCCCCCAATGCTTTAGCGGCCTTCGCCCCAGATAAAGTCGTAGCTTACGTTGAAGTAGTTAGCCAAAGTGATGGCAGTCGTTACGCGGGGCTTATGCTTGTTTTGCTCTATTCTGTAAAGAGCGCTGCAATCTATACCGATTTCCTTTGACAGTCGGTTGATTGTAATACCTTTTGCGCGCCGTAGTCCCCAAAGAATGTCGCCTACGGTGAGTTTGCTTGATGGCTTTGGAACACACATACCGTTAGCAATGCTATTCGGTTCCAAATTGAAGAACCTCGCCAGTTTTTGAGCAACTTGGCTACGTGGTTTCTTGGTCTTTCCTCTTTCAATTGCACTTACATGCTCTTGGGAAATACCAATCATCTCCGCCAACCGCTCCTGAGACATTTTGGTCTCTTTCCGATAGCCACGAACGACCTGTCCTAATTTCATACTACTCTCCTTTTGGTTGCCTAGCCATTTTCCAAACGAGCATATTCTCGTCTGGCTCTATCATTTTCCAAATAGCCTTATCATAAGGCCTATTATCTAACATTAAGAAGGCGAGAGCTCTGTAAGGGCTGTCCGCCATGTAAGCTGCGAATTCTTTTCGAGATTGAGCTTGAGTCTTACCGAGCTTAAATTCGTATTTCTCAAACAGTTCCTTCGCCGCCGTCTCGATTTCGTTGTACTTGGCTTGAAAGTCGTCGATCAGTTTCTTAATAACTTCATACTGCTCGTCCGGCATTCTCTCAAGCAGATCGTCCCTATGCTCTCCAGCCATCATCCATTCCCAAATTCGCTTCGTGGTGACTGAGAACATACACTTATGCAGAGTCAGATAGTCCTCGAACTTAACTTTAACACGCAAACCGTCCGGGAATCTGATTACGAAGCCTTCCTCGTTCGGCGTATTGAGGCCTTTGAGTTCGTCGATACTGGTTACACCGTCAAGCCGTTCAACAACCGGGAAGCCCGCATCGTTGTTGGCCAACATCTCGTCATAGGTCAATTCCCGACCAGACTTGGTTTCGAACATGGTTATAAGGAACAGATCCTCAGTCTTCCCGTAGTCAAGTACTACTCGGTTTTCAGGGTAGATGATTTCAAAGAGATACGAGTAGTTCGGATTGAGCTTAGACGCGTCGTAACGCTTTATCATCTCATTAGCCTTAACCGCTCGCTCGCCGTCAAAACAACCACGAGTAGCTATGTAGGGCTTTCCATCCAAGAAGTAGAGCGTTCCGAGAGAACCGTCCATCTTCTTGGTGATTTCAAAGTCTATCTTATTAGATACCTGCCGTATGAAGGACAGTCTTTGAGTAAGAGGTGGATTTTGAGACGCCATCTCCTCTATATTGAAGAATTTTTCGACGCATCTGGACACTATGTTGAAGTTCTTATCCACAATTAAGCCGCGGCAAGCTAAGGTAACTTCGTTCCAAACGCGGTCAAACTGAGTATCCGCAGTATAATTGAGGATCCACAGCTCGGCGGTCGGGTGCTTACGTTTAATCACGTACCCTTTCCGCATCATTTCGTTTAGAAGATTAATGTCCATATTGTAATCCTATCATACTTTCCCAGAAAGTCAAGCTTTATTTTGGTAAAGTTCCAAACTTCAATTCCGTAATTAAGGCTTTAACCATAATTACCTTATTATCGCCCTGACGGTCAACTCCTTGTATGGTGATTTCAACTACATCAGTTGAGTTGGCCGTTTGGATCAAGTTAATTGCTTCGTCGAAATTGAATGGCTTACGAATTCTGTCGGTTGCACCAGATGGAACTCGTCCAATAACAACTCTTTCGACACGATCTCCATTACCATCATGAGTATCAAGAAATATTTCTTCTGTTGACATCTCAACCCTTTCTACTATCAAGCTTTATTTACGATAATTATCTTATCCTCAAGGTAAGTGTCAAGGATCTCCTTCACCGCGTTCCAGTCAAGGTTTCCAAGACCACAACCCAGCTTCGGAGAGCAGATAAACGGTTTAATCCCAAGCCAAGACTTTGTGATCCGCTGAAGTTCTTGCGCACTTCTATGAATCAGCGGATACTCCGAGTCGTTCTTCCAGTGATTCTTAGTCGGAAAGGTTATGACCCGTTGCTTTGGAAATACGTAGACTTGGTTGCCATCATGAGCTAGCGCGTTTCCTAGCATCATTCGTATTTCTGGAAACTTTATTGCCGCTTGAAGTGCCACGCCCGCACCCATTACGGCGCGGCCGTCTCGATCTGTATTTCCGTTAGTCGGGACCACGACCCAGTAACCCATGGCGTGAAGGTCCCAAATGTCTCCGTTAATCTCTTCCATTACTTCACATCTCCAATAACCGATTCAAATCTCGGTTTGTTGTTTAGGATCTTTTTAGCGATTTCTGTATGACTCTCTTGTTCATCGTCAACCACCGTCGCCAATATGTTCATGTCGGCCATACTAAAATAGTCCGGGCGGAAGTAGTGATACCAGTTGGCCCGGATAAAACTTGAATGGTCGGGGTTGTATTGCTGAATGTATCCAGCTATCACAAACATGTAGTACAATTTGAACATGATCCTGTGATATCTGTGTTGTACTCTCACTTGTCTACTCTTCATAAACATGCGCTGAATGGCACGTCTGAAGAGCGAGGTCTTAAACTCAACTCCACCGAAAGCGCTGGAATACAACTGATACCTCTTGCTGTATTCTTCGCTTTCTTTTAACTTATCTTCCAATCCAAACCATTCTTTCCTGTAGGCATCTGCTTGAGCCGACAGCTCGAGAATAGCGGTTGGAAGGTCAAACTCATCCAACGACACACTTTTACTAATGGATTTAATTATCTTGTTAACGTTCATACCTTTCCTTTGTTTGTCAGCATTTTCTATACCTTAACATACTCTTTTAGAAAAGTCAAGCACTTTTTACGCGAGATGGACGTTGACTGCCCCAAAGGTGTCGCAAATCCTATCTATCAGATCCCAATTAGCCTCAATGCGGTGGTTTGCGCTAGTCCTTATGAGTCTGTCCCCCATTCTCAAGTACAGGTCTAGACCTAAGGACTTTCCACTTGAACTGTTTTTCAAGAACTCCATATTGTCATCAGTCTGATTCTCATCGTTAATCTCTATGGTGATTTTTTGGAAATTGCGGCCTCTGTATTCGTTTAATTCGTATACTTGATTGGCGATAATCTTCGGCAACTGCATACCTAGACTACTGGAACCAATCACGATAACAGGGTTATTAACCTTAAGTTTTCCAGACTGCTTCTTAAACAAGTCGGCAAAGACGATCATCTCAAACTCACCGGTCTTATCCTTGGCCTTTATGAAGGCCATTCGATTCCCCTTCTTGTCAATATGATCTCTCACGACTGTGATTATGCCACCAACTATAACCGGCCTTTTCTCTTCGTAGGACGTCATGTCGGAAGCGAAGTCTTGAGTAAACAGGGACAGCCTCTCAATCTTTTCATTGAGCGGATTTCCACTAAGATAAAAACCTAGCGCGTCTTTCTCATGTTCTAGTTGTTCGTCGTCGCTCCACAGAGCGGGAATCGCCGAAAAGACGTCTTCAGTTTCGTCGCTCCAGAAGCCTACGGCCCCCTTCTTCTTTTCGGAATGTTTAGACTTCGAGATGCTTTCAACAATAGACATATACTCCGCACGGCTATGGCCAAACTTATCGAAACAGCCGGCTTTTATCAAAGACTCGATTACTTTCTTATTCACCGTGTTGAGGTTTACCTTGTTACAAAAGTCGGTAAGGCTTACAAAGGCGCCCTTGGAGTCCCTAGTTTCTTCGATGTGTTTTGCGGCACCAATACCAACGTTCTTGAGCGCAGCCAAGCCGTAGAGAATAGAACCGTCTCTTATTGTAAAGTTAGCCTTACTCTCGTTGACATCGGGCAAAAGAAAGTTTATCTTATCTTTACGGCAAACCGTTATGTACTCGGAAATCTTCTCTGGATCGTTTGACTCAGAAGTTAAGCAAGAAGCCCAAAATTCTAGAGGATAGTGGTACTTCAGATAAGCCGTCTGATAAGCAAGAACCGCATAGGCCGTAGCATGAGGCTTGTTAAAACAGTAGTCAGCAAATGGAATGATGATGTTCAAAATCTGTTCTGCGACCGCCGTATCTACACCGTTAGCCTTGGCGCCTTCTAAGAAGCGCGGCTTAATCTTGTCTAGGGCCGCGTAGTCACCTTTGGACATGATCTTTCGCAGTATATCACCCTCTGCAAGAGTGAACCCCGCAAGGGCTTGTGCCATCTGCATGATCTGTTCTTGGTAGAGGAACACGCCGTAAGTGTCTTTAAGGATGGGTTCGAGCTTCGGGTGAATATAGGTTATTTCCTTACTGTGAACCTTTGAGTTGATCCAACCATCCACCATACCACTACCTAACGGGCCGGGGCGATACAGGGCGTTGATAGCCATAAGGTCCTCTATGCAAGAGACTTTCCCTCGTTGACACAAATCCCTCATGCCGTCGGTTTCAAATTGAAAGACACCTTCACCCTTACCCGCTGCAATCATAGCAAAGACGGCTGGGTCGTCCAACTCCCTCATCCTAACCCTAGCTTCTTTGTCAACTAAGGAAAGCGTGTCTTCAATTAGGGTTAAGGTCTTTAGCCCTAGAATGTCAATCTTCAACAGGCCTACGTCGGTCACGGAATTCATGTCGTAGCCAACCATGAGTTCATTCTTAGATCTACACATAGGAGCGTAGTCGGAAATATCACCCGGGGAGACTACCAACCCCGCTGCATGCATACCTATATTTCGGATCACACCCTCAAGTGGCAGACCTTTGTCTATTATATCGTGGCACTGGAAGTCTTCATCATACAGTTTACGCAGATCGGGAGAAACCCTCAAAGCCTCGTTCAAGTCTTTTGCGGTTTCTGGGATCGCTTTAGCCAGCTTGTCGGTAAGGGAGTAGTCTACACCCAACACCCGGCCTACATCTCTAACGACACTTCTTGCACCCAGAGAGCCAAAGGTGATAATCTGGCTAACGGCGTTTTCTCCCCATCTAGTCTTAATGTAGTCTACGACTTCTCCCCTGCGAGAATCTTGGAAGTCAGTATCTATGTCGGGAGGTGAAATACGATCGGCGGTTAAGAACCGTTCAAACAGGAGGTTGAACCGCATTGGGTCTACGTTAGTGATTCCGAGACAGTAACTAACTATAGCCCCACTAGCAGACCCTCGCCCGGGACTTACCGCTATACCTTGACTAACTGCGTATTTGATGATGTCCCACACAATCAGGAAATAACCGGAGAAGCCGGTCTTCTCAATGACTGAGAGCTCGTATTCTATTCTCTCTCTGATCTTATCGTCGTATTCGCCATAGTTCTTTGTGGCGCCTTCTCTTACGAGTGACGCGAGGTACTCATACTCGGAACCGAACTCACTCGGAACATTGTATGAAGGGAGTCGGTTCACACCTAACTCAATATTAATGTCACATTGTTCTGCCACTTCCAGCGTATTCGTCAAGTACTCTTCGTCAAACTTTTCTCGCATCTCGTCAAAGTCTTTGAACCACATTTGATCTGAGGAAAATTTGAAGCGCTTCTCGTCGGACAGCTTAGATCCGGTTTGTATGCATAATAAGATCTCATGGGAGACAGCATCTCTGGCGTTAACATAGTGTGAGTCGTTCGTTGCCACAACCTTAACACCCATCGTCTTGGCCAGTTCTATGAGCATTGGCATAACACGAATTTCGTCGTCAATGTTATGATCTTGAACCTCTACAAAAACCGACTCAGAGCCGTAGATTTGACGGTAGAAGTCCAACTCGGTTTTAGCTCCGTCAAGGTCCCCTCTTAATAAGAGCTGCGGAATCTTACCCTGTAGGCAGCCCGTCAGACAGACTAGTCCACTGTTCCACTGTTCTAATTCTGAGTGCGAGACACGGGGCTTATAGTAGAAGCCGTCCTTGTTGGCAAACGAGACTAACTTTAGGAGATTGTGGTACCCCTCTTCGTTCTTGGCAAGAAGGATCAAGTGATTAAGCTTGTCGTCCTTATCTTTACGGCCTAAGTCGTCAGCCATGTAAAGCTCGGTACCGATGATCGGCTTAACGCCTACATGTTGGCATGCTTTGTAAAAAGCGATCGCGCCCGAGACGTTTCCGTGATCTGTTATTGCTACAGCCGGCATTTTAAGAGAGACGATCTTATCAAAGAACAAGGTCTTCTCTTTATTATCCTTAGGCACACGACACATACCATCCAAAACGGAAAAATCCGTGTGTACATGGAGATGTACGAAATTCTTTTCTGTCATTCTATCTTATAACCTAAGGTCTCTCTCAATTGCATCTCTGTTAAGATCTGGGCGTTTTGTTGGTACTCTTTAACCGCGAGGTGGTAAAAACGGCAGAACTCGATCAAGTCTTGCTCTGACTCAAATTCCCAACTAAATGATCCACTAAACTTTGCCGGTATCATAACACGATACGAGGCCCATTTGTCCCATACACTTACATTAGCTGTTATCTCTTGCATCAAAACTCCAGACTTGTTGTAAATCTTCCAACGTATATTCCCCTTCAACGGCTCCGTTGTCGTCAAGTCCGAAATAGGTGCCAACATTCATATAGGGGTTTTGCCCGTACCAATACTGCAGATTAAGAGCGGGAGGTGCCTTAATATCGGGATTCCAATTATTCCAATCAATTAGCCTTGTAGTCCTGTGTATCATCGCACCTTTGGCGTGTTTAGGAACATGAGCCAAAACTGCGATTGTTTCAAGGGTTAATTCACCGCGCACTGGGGGAGGAGGGTTAATGATGCGTGTTAAAAATTCGGCCGTTATCTCTTGCATTATTCTCCTTTAAAATGTCCACTGGCAACTCATACAACAACTATGCTCAAGTTCCCTGCCACACCAAGGGCAATATTCCTTTGGTCTATGAATCCAGCACGGCGTAGAACACGGACAGTCGCCCTCTATGTCGCATTGGATTAATTCTCCACGCCCAAGTGATTCGGCATAGGAAGTTGATGTCATTTGATAATTATATCTATAAGTAACATTTCCATTTTTATCTCTATGCCTTACACCATTATCAGACATAGAAGGTGGGCCACAAAAACTCATTCTAATTCATCCTTATATCGTCCCGGTATGATAACACCGGAAGTTTCGCAAGTCCAACACTGCTCCTGTTTGGGTTCTCCAATCGGTTCGCTATTACAGAAATCACTTGGTTCCCCCTAGCTCCTTCTGCAGTACATCTTCTACCTTCCCATACTGTTCTACTAAACCTGTACAAACGCACTCAAGCGCAACCAAAAAACGGAGTCCGTCCGTCTGTGCTTCTGCAAGTTTATGGAATGATTCCCTTGCGTTTTCGGTCAATTCCTTACCGGCCGAATTACAGGAACGTTGAGCCGCATCAATTAATGCGCTGGCGAGACAGTCAACCAACTTGTCGCTCTCGATCCAAAGACCCTTCTTGCCGTCTTGTTCTAATTCCTTAATCATTTATTTCTCCTATCACCAATACGAGCGTCTTGACCCCGTCAACTTCGTGGACCTTAAGTCGTTTGTCAACATTATCCAACTCGTCAAAGTAAATTGTGTATTTTGTGTAAGGTTTTATCGGTGTGTTGTATACAATATCCCGATGTACGGGATGAGCATAAACACCCTCCAATTGTTCTAAATCCCGAAATTCACTCATTTTTATTCACCTTTCTCGGAAACACAACGACTTCGCCTTCTCCGCCGCAAGTCTGACATTTATTACGAGGTTTACTGTTGACCGGAAGAACGACCTTCATACTCCCGATACGTCGGATATTGGACTTCCCCTCACCCCCACAATCGGGACATTTTATGATCTTCGTTTCATCCTTAGTAACGAAGTATCCCTCAGTAGTGCTGCAGCCCCACTGTCCCATCGGCGTATTACAACAATTAGACTGTCCCGGATGGCACTTGGTGCAATGGCTTTCGCAATCATCAAGGTTTTCAAAGTAGTCGTATTTTTTATCACTGCGCCAAAGCCCTTCAGGGTCTTCGCATCTCCATAATTCAGTGGCCATTATTTACCCCCATTGTACTTGGTGTTTAACGATCGTGTCTCCACAAATACTCCATTAAAAAATGAGTAGGTTATGTCGATACCATCTTTGACTACTTCTGGTAAGTTCCTTAATAATTCTTCGATAAATTTTCGAACGGTTTGTTCTGGTGTATCACCCATTATATTAAAAGCACTCCTCTCTTTCTGTTTTAACGCCATTAAGTACGTCAATGCAGTCTTGTTCACTGTCGTACCCTTTGGTCGTAAAGCCGCAGTCGTGGCAGATCATTCCAAATGAACAACAGAAAGTCCTCATCGTCCCTCGCAATGTACGAACTACCGTTGCAAGTGATCCGAAACCGGTCTTTAGCTTCCATTTTCTATCTCCATTCTATCAGTAATAGCCATCTGTTTTGATGTAACAGGAAGGACAACCGTTAGAATCTCTAATGGCGCCCAACATTCAGGACAGTTTGTCATTGGGCACGGTCTCATTGGTGGGGGATAATCATAAGGAACCCCATCTTTCCACCAGCCTACCTTAACCTTGTGTTTCTTATCCGCAGAACACACGGCCTTACCCAAGGTTATAGTTCGCTTAATTCCTATTGCTGTTATTTTCATTTACGCTCCTTAAATATCAATGTGATCGGCAACGAAGTATACTAAACACGCCACAATGACGACCCCGATAAACGTACCAATCATTTGGCAGATAATATTAATCATGGCTTTCCTTGATCTTCTTGACATACTCTAAAATTGCGTTGACTCCGTCGAGGGTCTTTCCGTCATCATCCACACTCTCAGCCACGTTTCTGTCGATATCGATCCATGGCATAATAAACATTGCGCGCTGCCAAAGCGCCCACTTCCGGGCATCTTCTAAACACGTCTTAAGTGCATCTTGCGGTCCAATGCGCCGCTTCAAATATTCGTCTTGTATCTCTTTTATCGTGGCCGCTTGATTTCGGCGCTCACGAATTTCTTGGCAAGTCTCACATTCTCCGTAAATCCCGATCTGATAACCGTCGTATACTTCCTTGCCGCAACTTCCACAAAGATAGACATAGCGCTTATCATCGTGAATCAGCGTGTCGACTGTTTGCTCAAGTTCCTTAATTCTCTTCGCTTTTAGCCCGAACATAATCCTCCCATAGTTTAGAAAAGTGTCCTTCCCATTTTGTTGATTCAAAGACGGGTCCTGATTTCCTATTAAAAAGATTTGGATTGGCCGCCTCAACTTCACAACGCATTAGATACTGCATGTCGTCACAAAACCTCAGTATATCGTAGTATAGTTTAGGCCATTTTATTCCCCTGATTTTATCGTTCATTCACATACCTTTGTCTTTAGCCATTGATCCTTCAATGGTCTTTTATCTGTTTCTTCTGAATCCTTATTGCACACTTTACATCTCAAGAATGAGTCGAAATGTAAATGAGCCCCATCGAGAGTACCATAATAAAAATTAGCTGGGATTATAAAAATATTTTCGCTACCGCAATTAGGGCACTCATGTCCAGACACGGGGTTACCCAGTTTTGGATCGTATAGATATGGCATTAAAATCCTTTCGTTAAACTTCTTAGAGTTTTTCCTTATCGAACTTTTCTTGTCGCTCTTTTTGGAATCTAGTAAGCCCGTCCAATAGATTCACACAAGCGCCCAGTGCGGTTGTGCCGGTACCCGGTCTCACGTCGCGAAAGTCCTGATCCTGTCTTTCTAGCTCAGTCTGCCACCGCTCGGCGCTCGCGCCCAATGGCGGAAAAAAGGTCAGTACGACAAACCTGTTGAGCTTTTTGGCGATATAGGCCATAGCCTCTGGTGCTGTCTCGAAATTACTCAACCTCATCACCTACTATTTTAGTCCACTCTAGTGTGTATGTATAACTAGGGCACTCTATACGATAAGGATAAGGTCCCGGTTTTGTGTTTCTGTTTATACCATAAGCGTCGGCAAGACCTTTTTGCTTTAGCAGCTTACCGGTCTCGTCCGCGGCCTCGTGAGTCTTAAATTCTTGTTCGTGTCGTTCTATTTTCATTTTATCCCTTTGTTAAGTCTAGAAGAGTCTGCGCGGATTGAGTATCGTTAGTTGAGTCCTCAATCCGGCGAATGAGTTGCTTTTTAATCTCAGCAATAGCGGCTGGGCAAACGTCGGACAGCCTGTCTTTAGTAAGTTCAACCTCAATGCCGTTGTTTTTCACCAAACAGTAAATACCGTAGGTCACCTTTTTTGACCTATATGATCCACTAGGGAAACGCCATAAAGAATGACGATCATGTGTTTTTGTGAACCCTTCCCCAGTCGCAATAGTGATCTGAACTACGTCACAAATATCCTCCAACAACTCTAGTTCTTTTTCCATCGTCTCTCCTTAGTGAAAGAGTATGTACAGTATAATGATTAAAAGGATGATCTCCATTTATTTCTCCTTTAAATTTCTTTCGTATTCTGCTACTGCTTTTTTAATGTCGTCCAAATTTGGTCTACCCTCGTCCATCTTGTCAACTATTAGTTTAACTTGAGCGTCGCTCATTCGATGAGTTCTGTAAGCCCAATAGATCTTCCCGCCGCCCTCTTTTCCGAATACGCTCCTCAAATACACTAGAGAATACTTCATCGGATCTTTGGTTTGCTTTCCCCACTCACTTAAACACCGGGACATCTCGGCCATGTCGCGCTCATACCTACGGTCAGAAGAACTATAGAGATTGAACATTATCTCCCCTTAAAGTGATTTTAAGAAACTAACGATTCCAACCATAGACGTACGGAACGCTTCTTCGCCACAATCCATTCCTTGAAACGTTATCTCAAATTTTTCGGTGTAGCGGCGCAACGTACAATCCCACTCATATCGCATAAAAATACGGGTTGCACTGTTTAGTATAGTCATCCTGTCCATCGTCTCATAGAATCTTTTAGACTTCTCTTCGTTCAAGAACAACAGCAGATAACCCATCGCGCGCAAAGAACAACCGGTATCACCGTGGTGTCCCACGCAAGACATTACGGTCGCCACACCCTCAAGACCGTTTATCTCAATAAGGTACGGAACGATCTCTTTGTCTAAACGCTGCGGTTCGGATGCGAGTATTTCGTTGAACTCGTCCTTAATTTCTTTCTCGCGCTCTGGTGTTAAATACCTCACTGCTCTACCTTTCTTTGCGGAATAAATATATACCACGTCAAATACGTTGGGTAACTAGTGCGGTAGTCCGGTTGCCACATTTTAATCTTGATCTCCGAACCGTCGTATTCGTAACCGTTGTGTACGCATCTTAACAGACCGAACTTTTCGTCCAAATCCCTAATGTTATCGGCTATCCACTTAGCTATGTCTTTAAAGTCTATGTCCCAAATCTGAACCTTCTTGCGCTCCAAAAGCCTTACTTCGACAATTTGGGCAGTCAGATCAATATTTTGATCCCGTATAACTTTGTAGTCTAACGACTCTAGATACGCAAAGATGATCTTTTCAAAGTGGTCGTAACCGACTAAGGCATAGCCGGAATAGACACTTACATCTTCAATTATATTCATAGTTCCTCGTTTCCAATAATAATTTTTGTCCCACAAAATGGGCAAAAAGAGATCTGCTCCCGTCTTCTCGTCTCAAGGAAACTTGTAATTAAAAAAGAGTGTCTGTATTGATCCCAATGGTACTGTATTATTCCTTCTGATACAGCCATTTGTATTTTATCACAACACCATTTAATATCAGTCATTAGTGATCCCTTCAACGGCTTTTAAAAGAATGGCTATGAAAGCAAAAGTACAAATTCCTATTGCTGCCGGAAAAACGTTGTCCCAGAACCAGCCGCTCAACTCGCTGTATAGTCCGTTAAAGGCCTTGTACGTTAGCCCCGCAATACAGCCACCACAAGTCGTCAGGAATGAGACGATGAAAATTACTACCGCTACTTCCATTACTCCCCAATGCTTCATTTACCATCCTATCTCTTTAGATATCTCAGGAGTCATACCGCCTAATTCATGAAAGCGATCTCTGAAATATACATATAACGGTAAATCACCGTTAAAATATGGGTGTCCCGGTGGAGCAAACCGCCATAGACGCGCTAATTCAATTTGTGACATACTATCTATGACAGCCTTCTCTTGCTCAATCTCTTGATCGGTCATTTAGTTCTCCTTTTCCGGATACACTTCTTCGTATCTATCTGATAATAGTTTCCCATTATACAACCAGTATGCAGTTCCTCTTACTCCCATTTTTACGTCTAAAAGCTTAGTGGATAGCGCGGAAAGAGTCGTTTCCTCGCCGTTATAACTAACCTTATTCTTATCGTTTACAACAGTAACGGTTATGTCATTATCTTTGATGAAATTCAAAGTTGACCCAATCGGTATGCCTAACTTCTCGAAAGTCATTTGCGGACGATTCACTCTTAATTTGTTTCTTACTTCAGTCGGCGTTAGACCTGAGTCAAGAGCTTTCTCAACTTCTGGCGTAACGTTTTCCACACTCACTAATTCTAAAACGGCAATTATCTTGTCGGGATCTATTTTAAAAAATTCCCTCTGATGATTTACTCTAACAGATTCAAAAGCAAAATGAATGGTAGCCTCAACCCTTCTTGCGTCATTAACTCGGCAAGCATATTCACAAGTAAACGGATAAGGAAGAGCGGATGTGTAAAGTTCCCTCATTCTCTCGTTGATGGATTTCTTTTCGGTAAACCCTATTTTGATTAATTCCGGCATTGCGGGATTGCTCAAAATGTATACAACACCCTCTTTATCTTCCATTGTTTATCCAATCGTTTTTATATAGTGTGCGGGCTATCATTTAAATCCTCTTATCCATGAATCTCGTCCCTAATTTCTCTGAAACTTTTATTCTTGTTGTGTGCTCCAATTCCAACTATGTTAATTATGTCATTCCTATACCTATTTAACAGAGCGTTAACTAACTTCAAATTGTGTCCATTTACATACATTGTTTCGCCTCTTATTTCAATACAATCTCCATCTTTCATTTCTGAGGGTATTTTAAGTATGTCCTCTATCATGTCTGCCAAATTAAATCCTTTGTTTCTTCTATCTTCAGATTCTTTTTCTAGACTCTTAATTCTTTCTCGGTTAGCATTCATTTCCTGATTTAATTTTTTACAACATGATATTTGATTATCCATTTTATTTATTAGTCTTTCTTCCATTCTATTTTTAAAATTTTTTATTAACTTATTTTTACATTTTACAGGAATAAACCAAATATTTTTAAACATCCTATTTAAATCATTATCCCATATTATCAATCGTTTATCCCATTGTTCATCATTAACAACATCACCCTTATTTTCTTTCGTAACCACATTGTTATATCTATTACTATTAACGGTATCCTTACACCACTTCACTACATCCATTCTAATAGTGTATATAAAAAATAAATCTCTTAATATAACATACATTACGAATGTTGCAATTAAATAAATAACTGGAATATAAATAGGAATTAAAAGTGCTGTAGCAAAATGTAATCCTGCCCAAGAAATAGTTGTTAACGTTATACCATAGAATCCATTAAAATGAGTTAAAATATCATTTTTGGCACGCGGAAGATTACCCCAAATTCTTTCTATTGATTCACCGCAATTACCATAATGTTTAACATGAATAGTGAGAAAGCCATAAACAGTCAATGCGCCTCCCAAAAGAGCAAATATTAACCAAGCCAAATCCAATGTAATCATTTTTCTCCCTAAAATAGTTCTTCCGGTTTATCTTCTATCTCAACCTTCTGCACAATTACAAAATCCCAATAGTGTATAGCGTTCAGCAACTTACTCAATTTCCCTTTTAACCAAGCCCGCAGTTCCTTATCTCTGCCCCAGTTTTTCTCATCTCTGGTTCTGATGGCTTCCTGAATTTCGCTCACTGTGCTGTCCAAGCAGGGTTCTTCTTTATATTTATTTAGAACTGCTTCAACTGCCCTTGTTTGTTCTGGGGTGCCAAAGCGAAGTCTACGGTGGATGCCTACGAATCCCACCCAATTGTTAGTATAATTATGATTGCTTTCTCCTAAAAGATTCCATAAAATCAAGTAGGTTAGAATCAATTGGCACTCTTTATTATTAAAATCTCGCGGCATATGAGTATATGCCTCATTAAATTGTAGAGGTGTTGCAACAGGCACAGTTAGTCTAGGATTAGCACTAATAGTTGACCAAAGTGAATAAATTAATTCTGAAGGAAATCCATTAAAACTAATGTCCGCCTTCACATTAGCAGGAATAACTCGCGATCCTCCGCCTTTTGGTTTACAATGAAACATTGGCGGTTGCGGCACATTAAAAACCTCTTTATGTGCGACACACAACTCACCCTCAATACCATCCCGTTGATCGTATCTCCAACCGTCTTTTAAAAAGAATCCTTCTTGAAGTTCAACTGTTTTATCATAGCAATCAAACTTGAGGTCTAAATGATTAGTTGAACCGCCAAATTTCCACAAAGTGAGAGCAATAGGTTTGTCCCCAGAAACTTCGTTAAAGTCATCGCCTGAAAGAATCAGACCTTCAAGAAAAGTAAAGTTAGAGAGCAACTCTTTTAAAAGTTTATTGTATCTACGCCGCCCCAAAAAAATTCCCGCAGGGCAATAAAAAGCAAGATAACCACTACCCAAAATTTTCATCATCTCAACGGTTTGTCCAATAGTAGGTAGTATAAGGTCGCCTCGCCCATATTGCAAAAGTTCATCTCTGTAATTTATTGCGATTTTGCGACTAACATCCACACCATCATCAACTAATGTATTGGTCGCCACAGTTCCAAACGGCGGATTAAAATAAAACAGATTCTCCCCAGATAATCCCCACTTTCTAATCAGTTCTGCCGCCGTTACACTTATACAGTCTATGTTGTCAAAGACCGCATCATAACCTTCAAATTGTAACTTTGCAATCGCAATCGCATTAGGGTCAATATCGTTGCCTATTATCTTTACACCTTCTGCGGCAAACGGCACTAATAAAGAACCTGTCCCGGAATAAGGATCCACAATAACGGAAGGGTTAATGTGTTTGAGGATAAGGTCGTGAACCTTTGCTGTCGTGTGAGGCTTGGTATAAAACTGACCCAGACTTCTCCTCTTGCTTATTTCCTCGTATTCGTCCAAGTGGTCAGACAGTTCAGTTATATCGTGAGGTGTGATTCGTAACGACTTGACAAAATGCTCGTCTTCCGGCTTGATTCTTTTACTCGCCACAACAGAACCGTCCACCGTATCAACAATCCCGCCTGATTTGATTAAAGCGATTTCGCCCTTATTGATATAGACATCGGCAATCTTACTTATCAGTTCCTTGATGTTAATATCGTATCGTTCCAGCCGGGTTATCACATAAAAAATATTTTTCGGCGAAATAAAGATGTAGGGAACAGTAAAGTCCAGAGGCGAGTCGTAATTATTAGTGCAAAATGGCGCACCTAAAATTTCACGTGCTTTTCTATTTAATTCAGCATTTCCAACTAATGAAGGTGAAACCGTAGAATCAATACTGTTATAAAAGTCTTTAAGCACAGAGTAAGGCGGAACTTTATAGAACTGAATTTCTGAAGCCGTTGCCAATCCAAAGACCTGAGGTATAAAGTCATATTCATTTCCACCAAAGGTTCTAAATGCTCCATACAATAATTGACATGCCGCAAAATGAGAAGGCTTCACTTCTATGTAAATGTTGTTGAACGCGTCAATCACGTCGCAAAAGTAGTTAGCCGGCGCAACTTGGAAATTAAAATCTCCAGTTGAAAGTTTGCGCGCTATCTTACGTTGCAAGTCTCTCTCGTCAGCAAAATTAATCATTCGTTATCCTATCACACCTTTTCGCAAAAGTCAAGCATTATTCTTGTTCTATGATATCGGTAATTTTATTCCCATCTGCAACAATTTTATACACCTTACCGATTTTCATGTTAAGGATTTTATCTTCGATGGCGGGGTCGTAATGAGCATACACACTGGCCACCCCGTTATAGTTAAACATAACCTCGTCATAAGATGAGTGAATATCTATATCCTTAAGTGTAATGATACTAGTATCCACCTCATAACTTGACTGACACGCAATTGCAAGTGCAAAGACTACACCTACAACCAGAATAGTTAACCACTTATTCATGTCACATCTCCTTTAACATCTTGTACACGTCTGTAAACAACGGGACCGTTGATGGATCTTTCCGATAATCCATGTAGTAAACATCACAGTGATCAAATCCGGCATGTGTTACGTTAACACCGTCAGGCACGATTATGTTAAAACGGTCCACTCCGCAGCAGCGATCTGGTATAATGAAGTCTTCCGTCGCGATGTACCAGCTCCAATTGAAGTCGTAGTCGCGAGTATGAGTCACCTTGCCGCCGCGCTCTAAATAGCCTTTGAGCCACAGCGCATAGTCTGCGGCGGTAGCCCGCTTCAGGGTGGACATTAGGTCTGGTTTCCCTAAGACGCCGCCTCTGTATACATAGCCTGCAGGTTTCAAGATCTTTTTAGCCTCCTCAATAAGGTCTGGGTTTTTGATACTTCTCAGCGCCTTTAAAATGTGCGCTTCTCTAAAACCATGTCCCTCGATTTTACTCTCAACCTCAAACTCCACTTGCTTGAAGTACACACGGTCGAAAGTGTCATCAAGGTATTGAATTATTTTATCGTCCATCTTTCTCCTAAAAGTATTTACAATTAGACATATCGAAGGTATGATACTCTTCTATGTGCTCTTCCATAAGGTCGGCGATTTTCTGCAAATGAGAATATGGATAGCAAGTATCGGCCTGAAGCGTATGGCAACCCTGCAATGTTCGCAATGCTCGCTTTAGTCTGAGAAACGAGTATCCTCTTTTGGTCAGATCTCTTGCCCAGCTGTCAGGAAAGAAATCGGGATAATCGGACTCGACGGTTGCGACAAGGTCTTCAAGGTTCATTCTTTTTAAGTTCTTAATCGGACAGTCGTCAGAAAGCCCACTCAAAGGACACATGAGACACTCGCACACACTCGTGTAAATATCGTCGTGATACTGTGTGCACATTTCGAAGAGCTTTAGTATTCCGTCTTTAAATTCCATTTGCGCCCCTAATCTTCTGGTACGGATTGTCTCGGAAGGTCCTCGTCTGACGGAATCTCACCGTGCGTAATGGTAACTGGATGGATATTGCACTTATGCGCCAATCTGTCGCCATATTCGTCTTTGGCAGGGAAGATACAGATTTTGAAGAGGTACTTCCCTTCGATCATAAGTGTGTCGTCAACTTCACACAAAGGGATACAGTGTTCACATATAGGTGGAATAGGCTTGCCTAGACAGTCTTTCCTTCCGTTTACGTATCCTAAATGTAAACAGAACCATTTGTTTTGAGTTCTATCGCTCATCTCTCCTCCTGACGACATACTAACACAGTCTCTAGGAAAAGTCAAGCGTTATTTTTACTTTTTAAAGTCCTTACATTGGTGAAGTTTCTGTCTCCTCCAGCGCTTTTTGTCGTCAGCTTTACAAAGCACCTTCCACTCACTCGTTTTAGTTTCATGGTCGAGACTACCAAGTTCGTCTAAACAATGTCTGCATTTCCCACAAAGCGATTCTGGTTCCATGTATGACATCTCTACTCCTTTAGTTTATTGTCCATTGTATCTCAGCCAAATTTGATCGGTACCTTCTTTTACGACGTATTGGATCATCTCGTCGTTCGTCTTGCCTAGACTACGCAGTTCGTTCATCATCTTACAAGCATCAAATGCCACCAACACTACGGTAAGATCCTGCTCTAACTGCTCTTTAGTCATCGTGATTGTGTCTGCCATCTTATTCACCTCGTTTTGTAAAAGTACCATCTATGGCGTCGCATTGAGGAGCTTCGCTAAATCGCAAGACTAGGTCAATGCGACATTTCCCATCAACAAACTCACTGCAGTCTTCTCGCTTTACAAACCATCGCTCTTGGTGCCCGCACCAAACTATATTTTCGGGGGGTAACATACTAACACACTCTCTAACCCACCTCTAATGGCGTCTTCCAACTCGTATTCATGTATATCATCTGTGGTAACCATTTCTATTCTTTTCATTGCGGACGTAATTATTCTTCCGTTCTCCACAACAAATGAAAGTACATCCGCATCCTCATCCACAGCTAGTGCTGCGGATCTCATAGCCCATACAACTAATCCATCCTCAGTTCTATCTTCACCACTTAGCCAATTATTAGCCCATTTACTCCAGACTTCATCCTTGTAAACCAACTTAACCAATCGAATGATAGTCTCCACTTGCTCGGTTGTTAGTCTTGGTAATTCCACCTTAGCACCCAGCTTAAGTCTTCTTGCGCCGCATTTCATTCCGTCCTCCAACACATCGCCGTCCGTCTCACACGCAAAACAGAGGGGACTAGATATATTGGCGTGATAAGGGTTCATCAACACTGCGATGTATTTGTTGGGGTAGTAGTGCAACCAACCTTTATTACAAAGGCTGCTGCTCCAGTTTGATTTTTTACCTTTTGGTTCCTGCCACTTTCCAACTTTCCACTTATAGTTGCCGTGGGTAGTCATGTCCTGTCTTAGAAGCTTTACCATTTTATCTCCTTGGTGTTATTGCTGCTGCACTAATATACTCGGCTATGAAGGTCCAATAATCAGGTTGGTGAGCGGGAAACCCAAGACTGTCATTCTCGCCCTGCTGCTCTATGAAGTCGTCAGACGCCGCCTTCATTATCGCGGCAAACTCGGACTTAGGAATCCAAACGCCTTCAGTTGTAACACATTCTTTTCCGTCCCACTCTATACAGTCATCGCCGCCGCATCCACAACAAAGACATAGTTCGTCGTGATCAGGGCGATACTGTCTAACGTCCATTTCTATATTAATTGCTGCCATTTTCTTCCTCGCTTTCCATTTGGCAAATATCCATTATTCTGTCGGGATGGAAACAATGTGTTTCCCCGAAAGTGTAGTCTGGCTTGCACATCTTACAATCCTCGGCCATCTCGTATTCTAAACCTGTTAATGGACAGATCATTTATCTACCTCTTTCATCAGTTCCTCACGACGCGCTTTGCCGTCTCGGTAGCCGGTGTCATAACTTGATTTATCGGAATCCAAAGGACCGAGTGGATTCGCCATGTATTCATATCTACTACATAAATCTACATATCCATCAATATATCCTTGCCTATAATCTTGGTCGTATTGCTTGATGCTCTTGTCAACACACCCCGCCATGAGCAGGGCCATAAGGCAGAACAAAATATACTTTGCCATTTTACTCCTCACTCCGGTTCATAGGGACTGTTGGGATCGTCAAACTTAACTTTGCCCGATTCTAGGTAGTCAGCAATTCTATCCAAAGAATCGTAGTTATCGCCGATAAATCTATAAACTTGGGAAGCAACGCCCTCACCCATTGAATAACCCCCGTTGCTATAAACACGCAACAATTCAGCGACTACTTCTTTATCGTCTTCAAAAATAGGATATGACATTTTACTCCTCGCTTTCAGGATAAAGATGTTCAAACAACGCTAAAAACGCATACTGTTTTCCACGTGCAAAATCGGAGTCTGCGGCTTTTTTACCGTATTGCTCCCGGAGATACGCTCTGGTCTCTATACATTCCCGCGCCAGCGCGACACAGTTATCCACGCTGCCAAACTCGTTATTGATGGCAGTGAGTTGCCGTTTGCTTTCTCTTAACGAATCAAGACATGAATCGGCGATGAAGTTGCATGGCAACTTAACTTCTTCCCCACATATTACACAAAGGTTTTTGGCCGTCCTCACTTTTCCTCCTTATCCATCGAAACAAGCGCGGCTTGGAGTTCCACCTTGAGCATATCCATTGTTGAAAATGGAGAGCCTTGGATGAATGCCATCTGCAGCGCCTTATCTATTGCCTTCATAATTTCTTTCACCGTATATCTCGGCTTATCTAATGAGGCGCGGATCTCAATGAGCGTGGGGAGGTACGGTTTCAACACACCTCTCGACATAGACTTGATGGCGGGGTCTGATATAAATGTTATAAGCTCGTTCAGATCGTCCTGTGCTTTACTCATTAGTGTCTCCTTTTAATGTGTCGATCAAGAACCCTAGTTGATGAAAATAAGCGCATGTTATGGCATTATAGGGTATCTCTGATTGCAGAGTGACACGAAGTTCACCGATAAACTTTAGCGCATCGCCCACTCGCTTCTGACTCTCGGCAAGCTGACCACCTGCTACGGCTGCGACGGAGCGAAGAGTGCAAATGATAAAAGCAATATCCTCGAGAGTCACGACCATTCCCGTAACGCCTTCGGTTGCGAATTTAAAGCGCTCTTCCAAGTAGTCGGCCAGCTTAATACACTCACCGCTTGCGATGCGGGCTGTAACGTCGTCCATTATGTTCATTTCATCTCCAATTTCTTTGCCAGCTCGGAACGCTGCGGTTCGGGGAGGGGGGAGAGTAGTGCGGTTAGGGCTTTATTAAATGCCTCGACCAATCCAGACATGCTACAACCCCAGCCTTTTACCTCATCATTATTTTTTTGATATATTTGGAATGCAAACGGCATTGTAATACATGATTCTGTTTCAGGCAGACGGGGAATTGGTTGAAATCCCTCATTAAGCAATATTTCTATCCTCTTCACCATCTTCGCGCTCTCGGCGGCTTTGGCAAGCTCAGCTTGTGCCGCTGTAAGTTTATCTTCGCGCTCAAACCATTTCTTGTCAAAGACACTTCTGATAAACAGTGCGCCGAGAGCCAATAGCGACGCTAACGCACCTACAATAAATAGTCCCATAGCTATACTACAGAACAACGGTACTGTCATAGTACTTCCTACTGCACCGTGATGAGTAGTTATGGGAACAACATACGGCATTGGTACTAACATTTAATTTCCTTCCACTGTAAAGTCCTTAGGGACTTTGGGAGATTTCCAACCTTCACATTGAGGTATACAATCGTTATTAGCTAATGGGCATAAGTTCTGATTGCATGGCAAATTAAACGCCCTATCCATAAAAAAGCAGTATGTGGACGGCGAGGTTCTTTTACAATACCCCTTTACATACCCCTCTTCAAATATCGTCATATGCCGCAAGGTCTGCGCATACTCCCAATCTGCGTATGAAGGATACGGTTTACCGTCTTCGTCACAAGGAACGTCCTTGAGCGATCCCCAACACCGAGGTATACGATTCCTATATGGAAACGAACAGCGAATCACTGGCATATACTTACAACTACAATGCCCTTCGGAATGGTTTTTATCGCACTCTGCCATAAACTCTCGCCAGCCATAGAGCTCGTCGTATTCGGGGCAAAGATGAGCAAGACGCGCGAAGAATTCATCCCAATTTGTAGATGGGGAGTAAACGTCTGAAAACATTATACCCTTTTCAATGGCTATGTCAATTAATTTATGCTTTTGCTCCACAGTCAGTCTTGCCACTATTCCTCCAATTCCGAAAGATCATAGACCTTAGTTAAATCGCCAAAATCAAAAAAGCTGGGGCTAAAGGTTGCTAATACATCAGACGAACCCATGGGTTCATGCTGACATTCCAAAATAATATCGTCCCTCAGACAATTAGGGGCGGAAAATCGGGCATACTTATAGCCCAGTTTTTTGGCAGACAAAAGCATGTTGGTCTTAAAATTCTTAGTCACAGATATATGGCTTCTGGCGGTAGTGATTACCGCCAACGAGCCGGTTATGCCCATAATGAGCACAAGTAACAATAGTAATTCTCCCATTTCATTCCTCCACTGGTTTAAAGTATATCCATTTTTTACCGGTTGATTCCTCCACAACCATCACCGGTGCGCCACAGCTACAGTTAAATATCGTAAACAGCTCTCTGCCCTTTCCCTCTAGCCCGGTGATAATCTCACAAGGTATCCAAGGTGTGGTCCTTTTGTTCCATGCCTCCACCTTAATCATATGGGTGGGGTCCTTACTACATTGGGCAATATAGCTCATCTGCGATCCTCGCTATCTATAGCCATTTACGATCCTCATATCTATATCCATCAACTAGGCGCTCCGCATATAGCGACTTCATATAGTGCTCTAAGTGAGAATGCCCGCCCCTGTCTTTTCGCTTAGGTGGATTATTGGGGTCCCTAGGCTCACTACAGCTTACGCCGTATGCGCCGTAATATTGGCGAGAGGTCCATTCACAACGCTCACCATTTGCCTCACAGCCATCTGCGTTGGGACACCAACGCCACCTCTCGTCACCAAGAGCGATTATCCTGTACTTGTCTTCGAGGTTTCCACCCAGTCCTGCAAGAGCGAGCCCTAATAGCAGTCCCACAAAGAAAATAGCAAAAGTAATCGTGTCGTCGTGTGTAGGGTTGGGTAGTGACGAAAAGGCGTATGAGCCTATAGCACCAAAGATGATGAAGATCCATCCAACAACGGCCGTATAACCCCAAAACTGTCGCCAAAAATAATACCATTTGTAAGATTTCATTAGTCTTCCATTTCACCCTTTACTAAGGTCCACACCATCATTGATACCATGGCGATACCGACCAACAAGTCTCCCAGCCACCAAAGGCTCGGGTCACCCTTTACCATTGCGACGGCGAGAAAGGCCAACAGGAAGTGTCCGAAGCTCCAAAGGTTCATCCAGAGTCTAATCATTAAGCCACTCCTCCCAAGTGCTGCAGAACAGTGCGAGGGCAAACATAAAAAAGATTATACCCATCGGAATAGCAACCCACTCAGTCAGCCCCGCGTTGAATAGCAGGATGGGTATCGCAATAGACCCGATGAAACAAGCGGCGTAAAACAACATCACAAACATTACACGAATGTAACCCCAAAAATCTTCCATTATTCCCCTTCGGTAGCGCCTGAGGGTTTGATTTCTAATAAATCATAAGCACCACAGCCGCGATGTTGTTGTATAAGTATCCAATCACCTTGTTTAACCCAAGCATGCATATAGTTCGGGGTATAGTTACCTTCCCAAAAGCCGCCGTCAACATCACGGACAGCCCACAGTTTACCGTCTATGTGGATACTATCAACATGAACCCATGTCGGTTTAGCGTCACAACATATCAGCGTCATCATCAATAGTAAGGAAACCTTCATCATGTTTTTAACTTTCATTATTATCCTCCATCAACAATCTATCATAGGTCTATTCTGAAGTCAAGCGATATTTTAGAGATACGCTATCCAGTTAATTAACGGATAGATAGCGACTAATACTAAGATCCCAACTGCAATAATGAGCGCCCAGAATAAAGTCTGTATAGCTCGATCCATCTTCAAGGAACCTTGCATACGCTTCCGCCAAAACTCCACGCGTTTCCTGTATATCTCCCTTTGAGGAGAGTCGAGCAGTATGCTATACATATGATAGCTGTGAGCTTCTGCCCAGCTCGGGAACTTGAATATAGTAGCAACGACGCTGAGTGTGACGACTAGCAGTGTTATAATGGGAATCAGTATCATTATTCCTCCTTAAGAACTTTCTCAATAGTCTCGTCCAGTGCCTTACTGAGTTCCACCAAGAAGTCAGTACGCACCAGATCAAACGCTTCCGCACCTTCATAATCTTCTTTGTCTGTATAAGTTCTGCGATGTGTTTCGAACAACCGAGATGTCGTCTGAAGTGCCCTGTTTCTAACACGCATCAATTTTTCACAAAGGGTTATGTAGGTGACCGCGTCTTTGCGCGTTTTAAAGCCACCCTCGTCTGCACAGGAGCCGGAACATTCGATTATCCATTCATCTTCATCATAGCATCCGGTTTCACTTTTGTATATACTTAAAGTTCCGGCGCATTTTGGGCATCTAAAAGTTTTCTCCATTACTCTCCTTTTCGGTTATGCCGAGTTTATCGAGAACTTCCATAATCATCTCTATCACCATATTCACAAGACTGGCGTTACCCATTCCCGGGCCGACGATTGCACAGACTTTCTCTCGCAGATTCTCGATCTGTCCTGCGAATAAGTACTCATCCTTAAAACTCGCCGCCACTCTTTCGGCCATGTTTGCGCGCTCATCCTGCCTGATTCGCTCATCATGTTCTTTTTGATAATTTTCTTTCCAGATAACGAGTTCATCGGTTAAGCGAGTGATTTCCGCATAACAGTCCTTCACGTGACCCCACTTATGCGATTCACTGGTGTGACAGTTCCAATCGTTTATATCTATTCGCTCAAACATATTCTTCTCCATCGATGTTTAATTTAGTCATCACATAAAGCACCCGAATACCCAGTGGTATCCCGATGATACTCACGAAACACACAATGGCCACTAAGAACAGAACAAGATAAGCCATAACTTTGAGTATGAATATCATTTTTTGCTTCTTATCCTCGCCAGCTCTGATGCATAGAAGTCCTTATAGCTTTGTTCTAATGCATTAAGCTGGCGGCCTGCTGATATTGCTGCTATCATGAGTGCGATAAACATCGCTAACCCAACTCCAATAATTATCCAAAGAAATGTAGAATCCATTACTCCTCCAAACTATAGTAGGATGCCTTAACGGCGTTGATTATAGAGGACAAAACCATAATGAGCGCGGCCACAAACATCATGATTATAACCCATACACCCACATGATATCCAAAGTTTTGCACAGGATTATCACCCATCATTTTCACACCCAGACACGATAGACCGAATAAGACTGGCGCGAGAATGATCTGATATATCGCCATCAACAAGTGACGAACTACTTTATCCATTTTGTTTCTCCAAGTATCGTTTCAACTGAAGTAACGACCTTTCTACACCGTCTATTACTTCGTCCGTGAATGTCGCAAGGTTTGCCCAAAACTCTTTCCCCTCTTCTGATACTTGACTGAAGGCTTCGGGAAATTCACCTGCCACGCTTTTTCGCGCCATCATAACTAAAAGGCGCATGCCTTCGGAGAAACTTAGTTCGTCCATTTAATCCTCGTCTCTGTAGAAATGGCTACTAAGAACATCATAGAGTTCGTTAACTTGGCCGATGCCTTGTGTTGCCTCCTCTAATCTAGCAACACGCCTCTCTAGCACCGGAATTTCGTATTGCTTTGCAACCGCTTCTATCCTTCTCACGGCACTAGAGACAGCATCCTCTACCTTACTCTTCGTGTCGTAGTAATCCTTTATTAATTTATCAATCTTCTCGCTTATATAAAGTAAGCGTTTTTCCATACTACTTACCTCTATAAATGTAGTCGTGTAATAACTACAACCGCCGCGATTAGGCAAATCACAAGACACACAACTAGATGATAAACTCGGCGCATGAACTAGCAAATGCGGGCATTTCTGCCATCCAAATTCGGGTTGAAAATCCTTACACCTAATTGGAGTATGCTTTGCCTTGATAATTACAGTGATATCTTCAGTAGGTTCGGCCATCTTCTTTTCCTTCGTCGTCTTTTTCATGTCGATATCCTAACACACTTTCCCAAAAAGTCAAGCGTTATTTTACAGCATCTCCTCAAGACAGATAGTGTGAACAGTGGTTATAACGAGCCCCAAGATTTCTCTGGGAGAATAACCCTTATTACACCACTGCCTTATGATGGGTTGCAGAGCATCGCCACATTGGATGTCTAACTTATTAGCATCCTCAGTATAACGATAATCATCGTCGTAGAGGCTCTTATTATCTGTGCGTTTGCGTGCCATTTTGGTGCCTCCTATTGTTTTAAACGTTCAACACCGTCGTTGTACGCTGTGATTATGTAATGGCATCTGTTATTCCGATGATAAAAACAATCGGCGTGTGACATAAACCTTTGCCCGTGGCAAGATTTAGGTAACGGATTTTGTCTATTCATAGTTAGTCTCCTTTGTTTATACCCAACAACTTATCAAACGCCTCGTCTATTTGCAAGAGGGCTATTGTTATCGCTGCCACTTGCTTATTCACTAAAATAGCGCCTAGTGCGTCATTTTTCTTTATATCGCCATTAGCTTCAAAAGCATTATCCCGTGTTATTTCCAGCACTCTCTTAACCTCAGGGCTAAGCATTGTTTCTCCTTTTAGGTTACGCCCCGCAATCGGGGCAATCAATAAATTCAGGGCGATCTGTTTCGTGGTTGCGGTGCAGAATTCGCTTCTTATCGAAACAAGTTAAGCATGTGCCATCTGGAAGCTCACCTGTGCCACCGCATATTTTACACTTCTCACGTGTCCAAACAATTTGCATGGCATCGGGTTGACTTTCGCAAGCAGCCGATTCTTCATGTGGAGTATCAATAAAACCGCAGTCGCATTTGGGACATATCATTTATTCCCCAACTCCTTAAAGATAAGGGCCCTAACTCTCTTTATTTCTTCATCGCCCGAATTGCGATACTTAACGGCCTCCGCTTCAGAATTAAACAACACGAAGGGCTTACACTTACAAGTAACAGCCCAAGTTTCCTTATCTGATCCGAATACCATGATAACCTTCTCAACCTTCATGTTTTTGCCACAAACAGGGCAAATACGTTTCTCCATTTTACTCCTCACTCCTTTACCCGAAGGCGGTTAGTGTTATGTTTCAGAGCTAAATGATTCGTAAGCCTCAATATCAGCATCGCATGTCAAACCATCGACGTTGCAACAAACTTCATCTAAGTCAGCGTCGAAAAAAGCGAACCGACAACCATTAACCATGAAATTACAGATGCCATTTGTTCCTTGTCGACATTCGATCTTATAGATTTGTGCGCTCATCTATTTCCCCTATTCGTTTTGGAGTGTCGCCGGTGAGGTCGTAAATACCGAAAATGAGCCGACCATCAAATTGATGTCTGTCAAACAGCTTTTTGCCTCGCTGGAACTGCCCATACCCCACACCGTCATCCAAGTTGAAAACGGTTAGAATTGTCCACAGGGCGGGAAGTCCCTCGATTTCGGGGTGATTACCATTTTCATAATAGGCATATATTTCCTTCTCACCTGCACCATCCATCCGAATATCCACTTTGTAATAGCCAGCCTTTTTAAGCTCAACTAGCAATTCCATTGTGTTCTTGTCAGCCATTTTTCTAGTCATTTTCTCCATCTTGATCCTCCTATTATTTTACTTGGGTAAAACTAATCCCCGTCCAATCACAGGTGATTCGAGATTGCCCGTTCTTCTCAATTATTATAGAGAAGGGGTCGTTCGTTGCCCGAATGAATTTATACCCTTCGGGTATGTTGGATTTGATAGCCCCCAAGTAGTCCTTCCAATCCTCCCAGCCTTTTTCGTCTTGCCAACGAGTAAAAAGATAATATAGATTTTTAATCCAGTTACTACCTTTTTGCTCTATTTCCTCAACTGTCATCTTAAATCCGTTAGCCATTTTGATCCTCCTAAACAAATACTATCATACTTTATCGGAAAAGTCAAGCAAAAAATATAGCCCTACCAGATAGGTAGGGCTATTGCTTAAATTTTATTCCTGTTGTAGAATCTCAAAAGCTTCGGTGACCTTTTCTTTTAACCTCACTAACGCCTTAAATTTGTCTCCTTCGAGCTTGTCCATTACATAAACAAACAAGTCCTCAATCTCTTTAAAATCTATGGGCCTAGAATTCTGTGTCATCTTCGTCCTCACTAGTGGGAACGTCGGCGTTACTTACAATATTCTCGTGTTCCTTGTTTGGCGCTGATAGCCACTTAACATGCTCGGCCACAATTTCGTAGGTTGAAGTCTTCTTACCTTCTGCGTCGGTGAACTCTCTCATCTGAATTCTTCCGGTAACCAAAAGCGGAGAGCCCTTATCAAGATAAGTGGCGCAATTCTCCCCTTGCTTACCCCACACTGCGATGTTCATAAAACAAGTCTCTGATACTCCCTTATGGGAACGCGAAGAAGCTATACGCATCTTACACAACGTCTTGCCGTTGGTAGTGATTCTTACTTCGGGTTTGCGAACCAAGTTCCCACTCATAATACTGATGTTCACGTCTTCCATCTAATCCTCCGTTGTTGTTTGATATCTCATATCATATAACAACTGTCTTGGGAAATAATCCCCTACGGAGCTATGGATACTTGTGATAATGGGGGAACTACGGGTGCCGCGGGTGGGCCCGGTGGTGTTCCTGCGGGAGGCGTTGGTGGTATCGGGGCCGCTGGAGGTGTCGGTGGTGCGAGATCTACGGCGTCGTCAACTAAGGCAAACCACCGGTCTTCCGAACTGCGTACAAGCGCAGGGAACAGGGTCTTCTCGTCAAAATGCTGAGTAAGCATATATTGTCCAGACGCGGCCATTAAATAAATAATTTTCCACCCTTTAACATTTCCAGATCTGCTATAGCCCGAATACTGATAAACGCGCAAAATACGATTTCCAACTGTACTTCTACCGAGCCTTATAGGTGCAACAATGCGCCTCCCACCTCCATAATTAAGGGATATGCAGTAACGTTGAGACATTGCGTCTTTTATAATATCTTCAACCAATTTTGTGCCCCTATTTTACCAGTTTATTATCATTTTTTGAGTAGCTATCATAGTTAGCGTTTGCTCGTGTTCTTTTTCATGCGCTTTTATAGAGCCATGGCACTTTTTACATAGTGTGATTCCATTATTAACATCAAAACGTAATTCTGGAAACGCAGTAAAACCTTTAATGTGATGGATTTGTAAGTCCTTCAGTGTGCCACAATATTGGCAGTGATACCTATCACGTTTTTTAATTAATTTTTGCCACCTTCGGCACTCTAAACTAGCTCTAATTAAGTGGACATCAGAAGTAACACCACCCTGCCAATTTGGGCTGTTTACGCCTCTATATTTTCCAGTACGTGTTTTACTCATTTTTATTTTAGACTCTTCTGAGTGACGTTTGCCTTTTCCTGCTTCGCTAATTTTTCTTTTGGTTTCATCTGAAAGACGGCGGCCTCTAGACTCGTGGCCTTTTATATATCTTGGGATACGACTATGACGTTTATGTATAGGTTTAATTTCTATCTCTTGCCCGCAACCACACTCACAAAAATGTTTCCCTTGATGCTCCTGTTTAAATCTTTCGAGCTTTTTATTGTTTATATCTATATGAGACCTGCTTATTTTATTTCTTTGCTCCTGTGTAACAATGTGACCCATCTTAGTTTTACTTATTTTTCTACATGTCTCAATGGACATATTTTTTGTACCATGCCCTTGAATAAATCTCGGTATACCATAATATCGGTGATGAGGTTTTATGATTATTTCCCGATCACATCCACATTGGCAAAAATGCTTATTTTCGTGTTCCAATTTAAATTGTTGCCAGTACTTTTTGCCATGATGATTGAAAATAAATCTGTTTCCGGATCTAACCTCTCGACCACAACCGCACTCGCATAATTTCATAATATTATGATAACATAATAAGGAATTAAAATAATTAGTTTCTAGAAGAGCTTACTATAATCGGGCATTTCAAACTTTGGAAGAGTCCGTCGTTCAAAACAAGGGATACAAACCGTCTTCTGATGGTCTAGGCTACTGCCGTTTTTGACGACTTTCCACCAAACTCGCGTGAATTCAACACCTGACACTTCCCAGCGGCCGTCTTCAAATTCAACCAACTCCCTCACGTTATTAGGAAAGCCCAATTCCTTAGCTCTCTTTTTAGCTTCTGACGGGGAGAGTAGGCAGACTTCTCGCTGCAGTTTCTCAGTGTCGAGACCACAGACCGAACACACACCTTGGTCTCTTTGCCATACTAATTCGTTAAGACTGACACCGTTTCTGAACTTAAACTGCTCAGCGCACTCGTCAGAACAAAAGGTACGCTTCCGACCTTCTAAAGGGTCGCCGCAGAATTTACAGTATTTCATAACAGGTCCAATGAGTTGATCTTAGAACTGATCCCGTGAACGAAATGATTTTGCATCATCTTAATAAAAGCCTTTTGAGTTTCTTCACTGACTTCCAAACTACCCACCTCGGAGATCGATGTCCTGAGTAGTCTGTCAAAGATTGCCGGTCCGTTCTTGAGATCGAGTACGTTGTTTCCTTTTGCACAGTCCTTACACACAATACAGGACTTGTTTATCGCATAGTAGGAATTTCCGTTAAGGGATGCAGTACAGGAACAGGCCCTTGTGTTTATCCCGTATCCTGAGAAATGAAGAACCTTAAGCAAGAAGGCCGCCATCTCGTTAAACCCGAACGACTTCACGTCCGTGAAAGTCTTCCTGATAAGACCCCACATTTTTGGATCGGCGCTAAAGTTATGAGAGAGTTTGTCCGTAACCTCTAACATCGGGAACATATAGAACAGCCCCTCTCCCTTAACTTTACTGGGTTGAACTAACGAACCGGACTTCAGAAGGTTGAGATCGCGTTTTGGCTTAAGATAAAACTCCACATTAACGATATTGGCCGGTTCAAGGATCAATCCGTAGGAATGGTTGTTAGACTTAACGCCCTTCGCGATCAGAGGGATCTTGCCGAAACCCTCTGAATACAGTGTTATAATGTAGCTGGTATCGCCGTAGGAAAATCTTTTCAAAACTATCGCTTCGGTATTCTCAATCGCCATTAAAACAATCCCACATTCGTCGGGCAAGAAACCGTCGTCTCTACAATCTGGTTGTTGGCGTAGCAGTACTTGCAATTGTGCGTACAGGTGTTGTATGTCCCAACGTCAATAGACTCGGTGCATAAACAAGCACCTCTTTGGCCATAATCTTTTTTATACTCAAGTGAAAGCCCGAAGATCTTGTTGATCAGATCTGTGTCGATACAGGCGCCGTGATTTACGCAAGTAATGTTTTCTGCGCAAGAAAAGACCTCGATAGGTTTGCAGACTTCAACAATTTGCTGACACATGTCGTTAGTTTCTTGATCTGTAGGGTTCACAAACTTTACGTCGCCCATTCTCTCTAAAACGAAACGATAGTAGTCCATAAAACTAATCACAAGGCGCTCCGTCTTTCCTGCCAGCTGATTAGAAATGTACTTAATGCGGTCAATGTGGTAGTTGATAGGTGTTAGATCACTGATGATGATCGGATCGTATCTCCAAATAACCCTACTGGGGCCAATGCGGTCTGAGAGTTCTTGGAACGTCTTCAGTCTGGCCTCAAACGGTCGTAAGGTAGGTTCAAATTCCTTAGGATAGTCGTTAAGAGTAAACTGAAAATAGTAGTTGTAACCCTCGAGCTCGTTGAGCCGCCCCATTAGATTCGCAGGATCCTTGGTCCAAAAAACTATAACGTCAACCTTAGTGGTATCGACGTTGATGGTTCTTGGCTTGTGGGATTCGGGATGCAGAACGAACTTACCTTGTTTGAATGAGTCTACGAACCAATCTGCATAATGCGCGGGGATATCAGTCTTGCGGCTCGCGCTGATTATCATATTTACCCATCTCTTTTCTTGAACGTCTTTTTTCAGCCTCAAGCCATTTTTTATGCTCAAGCCATTCTTTATTTACCGGTTTAACTTTTACTTTATCATATAGACATAAATGCAGATTAACAGTTATACTATATCCTTCACCCTTACCATTAATCCAGATGGCTTCTACATTCCACCATTGATCATCAAAGCAATCTTGTATCGCCCAAATACAATGGTTTAAAAATTCTCCAAAAATAAAATACTTGGTTAATCCTTCAAATTGAAGGTGAAATCCTTGTTTCCCTTTTCTAACATCATTGAGTTTTATTCTATGCTTTTCTAGGTGAAGTTTAAGCCAATATCTAATCTCCTCTGATTCAAAACCGGCCTGTAGTTTAGGTTTCTCAGTCATTTGGTTCCCTAATTATCGTCACGATCATCGCAAAAATAAACATAACGATGAAAACTGGTATCCAGACTGGAGAAAGGACCCAAGCCGCGATGTTAACGATCTTATCCTTCGTTTCCTCCGTCATAATGCTCCTCCTTTGTACCCTCTGTTGCATTAAACTTATATTTAGGGACTCCATTTTTGTCCACCCATGGGCTGCGTATAGTAGCAGGCTTATGCAGTTCGTACGCGAGGCTTGTGATGTCGATATACAGACAACCTTTGTCACCTTTTTCCCAATTAGACGCAACGACGTCCGAATTACTATTATCAAGCTTCCGAACAGTGCTACCTTTCATCAAAACAGTTACCGAACCTTCGCACGGAATGATGTTGATGACTTCTACCCATCCAAGGCAGCGTATTTTTGGCGCCTCTTCCGGTTCCGGAATATAGTCTTTCAAGGCTCTTAAAGATGAGAGTATTACAAGAACGGTTTTGTTAAACTCTTGCTGATATACGTCTCTCGGTGTACCATGATCGCATAACATGAGTTCCAACTTATGTTGGGCATCTTGCAGTTTATCAAATATCTCTCTGTATTCCATCGTGTCCTAACAAAAAATTGCTGAGATTCCATTTGGGTATGTCTCTTTGTGATGAACCATTCCGCCCGAAAGCATTTCCATCCATTGTTCTTTTGTGGCCCTAAAACTACCAAAGGTTGTAGCCCCAGTCTCACACCAAGCACACAACTCTTCCAGCGTAGCAAAGACGGGGCTAACGGGACTACCTTCTGAGCAGTCCTCCCACAACTGGTATCCATCGCCAGCGGGTGGATCAATCGGTCGCCATTCCTCAGCTAGTCTCTGGACTTCTTCGCTTTGCCAAGTGTACCCCTCACCGTCACAATGAGGACACTCACCGTAAACACCTAGGTGTTCCGCGCGGGCTTTTACGCATACATACTGTTCATTAAAAAAGAAGTCGTGTTTGACATACTCATTAAATTCTTCAGGTGTCGGTTTTTTCTCAAAGTCTCTCAGTCGTTTCTGTTCCCACAAAGCGTCGATCTCAACTTCGGTTAAATGATACTTCCATGCGTTGTCGTTATAGCGATGATGTGAATCTAACCAGACATATCTCGGATTATCAAAAGCATACCAGCCTTCGCTGATTTTTCGTGTTTCCTCATTATAGCCAGACCTCTCGCAATAAGGGCAATCTTGACTACTGTACGGTGTCAAGTATCCGCTCCACACCTTGTGAAGCGGCCAGTCAAAGTCCATGGGTACACGTTTCAGCTGACGACTCATTTCTACTCCTCTGTCATTTCATCAATACGCTTTTTGAATTCCTTTTTCAAACCGAGCTCCGGCATAGTAAGCCATTTTTTAAGCATCTCAACGTCGACTAAAAAGAATGTCTTGAGCTTGTAATCACATGAGATAAAGGCTGCTTGTGGAAATTCCATTTTCACCATATCTTCGAGCTTATTGCCATCTTTGTCCAATAGACCACTTTCTGTTTCTGAAAAAATAGGCACCTCGAGGTACTCTATGTTCTCAAACATGTCCATTGGCATGTCAACCATCTCAAATGTTCTTGCTCCAATATCCGGCATAATAAGGGGAAGTTTCTTATTCATTATTTATCACCTCACCATCGTTAACTTTCATAATCTCGTCTTCTCTAAAGACACCATCAATACAAACAACTTCGTCAATAATAAAATCATGTATTGCGCAAAATCTTAGGGCGCCTTCTTTAGAATCAAAAGCACCCAATAGACTCCCAGTATAATAATCAGGACCACACTTTACAAGCCATAGCCATTTTTCATCGTTAAAATTTTCGTCTACTTCATCTATATCAACGGTAGTTCTACAACGATACTGCCCGTCGTCACGATGATACTCGTTTGTTTGTACAATACCAACCTTAACGGCGCTTACATTTATTAAGGTCTTAAGAACTTGCTTTTGTTCTAAGTCCACTTTACTCCTCATTAGGGAAATGATTCTTAAACGCTTCAAGATACGTGTTGATCTCTAAATACAGTAAATCCCCGTAGCCGCGCTTACTCAAATCTGCCCATTTCTCAAGCACTTCTTTGGGCATTGCCACCCTATTTTCATCGATAAAATCTATTAAAACAGAGTAAACGGATCCCTCTGTTAAATCGTTTTCCTTATCCATTTTGTTTTTCCTTTTGTTTATCCATAAACTCTTCTCTCATCTTAATATATACTAAACAATTCTTAAACTTCGGATTAATGCAATTACTTGGTGATGCGCCTTGACACCCCATGGCTAACAAGATAACTTCGCCTTCTGAATAATGTTCACAATTGATCTTATCACACTTGATTGATCCCATAACGAACTCTGGTATAATCATAATGAGCGGGCGGCGGGATTCGAACCCGCAATAAGACTTTATGTCTTGCTGGGTTGGAGGCCCAGTACCATACCATTAGGTGACGCCCGCAATAATATCCACGACTCTATCAATCATACTAAGTGAATTTAAAAATAGTAAATTAATATCATTATTTTCAAGAGCTTTTTTAATCTTATATCTACGTTCTTTTTTATCGTAACCCCTAATCTCTAGATAAACATTAAGATTCGGAAGATAGAAATCTGGATGATATTTATGCTCTTCACCATTATCATCAAAATAAACGAGATACCTATTATAATCCCTTTCCCATTTGATACCTTTCTCGTCCATTCTAATAGCGCATCTTAATTCCCAACTACTGTCCATCCAAATTCCCTTATAATACGAACCATGAATTCTACTTGTTCCTGATTTTGTTCTATATCCCCCTGTTTTACCTTTACAACTTCTAGAAATTTTATCTTTTATTTCTTGTGTTGGTATAGGATGATAATGCGCCCCGCAAAACCCAGTTTTGTTATTACTAAGTAGTCTTTTCCCGCAAACTATACATACTTTAAGTTCCTTCTGAGTTACTACCGTTCGACTTTTGACAGCTAATGTTTTCTTTAAAGTTTCTCCAGCTTTACGCTTAGATTCCTCTGTGGGATGTCTTCCGTTAGCACAAGACCTTGAGCGGTGTTTGCGATATCTACCTATATTAAATCGGTGCGGCGTTACCAGAATCTCATATTCATTACCACACTTCTCGCATTTAAGTTTATATTCTTGCCGCCGTGTGAGATTTTCTTGCACTTTCTTCATATGCGCTTTTCTATTGGGATTATAAAAGCAATTAGTCTTGTGCCCACCAAATTGCTGTCCATTAGAAAATTCTAACCATTTATTACAATGCTCACAATAATACTTCATCAGGGTCGGAGAGAATCGAACTCTCAATACTCACCTCGAAAGGGTGATGGCTTAACCGTTCGCCTACGACCCCACAACCCTACTTAGTTGCGCGATAAATAGAGCTTTTGTATTCTTGATGTACATTGTCGATATTGCTTAGTTTAAATCCCTTGATGATCTTATCGCAAGTAGCAGCAAGAATGTCTTGCATCTTACTCCAAAGCTTCAGTGAGTGAACTATTGGAGCATAAACTTCGATCTTGCCGGGGGTGAATGTCTTTTTACGACCATTCTCGAATTCAACTTCGAATCCGTCAATCTGACCGGTGAAGATCAGTTGCGCGTCCTTACTGTTAAGGGCCTCCATTGCCAAATAGCGAGAAACAGCCTTAGGAGCACCAGCGCGCTTATCGTCAGGATTCAGATAAGAGATACCTGCACGATAAAGTCCATCAGAACCGTAAACCCACGCCACGCATGCACTGTAGTTAAACAGATCTGCGTTTGAGCCAATGTAGAAGAAACCTACACGCTCAGCACCAAACTTGTTGCGGGTGTACTCTCTGTATGTACTTTCACCTTTTGCAACCTTTTTAGTATTCATTTTCTCTCCTTTCTTGAGATAATTATTTTAGAATTATGCCTTTGGAAAACCATAACTTTTCATACTTAATATAATTGAAAGTGGTAAGCATGTGTCTATCTGTAATTTTCTTTTACCAGATTCGGTTTTTGCCGCTAATAGAGCCTGCTCATGAGTATAACCAGCGTTTATAAGGATGCCAGCAATTTCATCTGGAAATTCGCGAGGAAATCCATTTTTAATTTTCTTTTGTAAACTAGGTGCAAATATTTTCATAATTTTTAGCCTAACATACTTTTCTGAAAAGTCAAGCGTTTTCTTTTAGCCCTCATCTGGACTCGAACCAGAAATAGTTGACTACCGATCAACCGTTTTGCCATTAAAACTATAAGGGCTTAATACTTAACGATACAGGGCGCGAATCGTGCCCATTGTAGTTGTCTCAACCGTACTGTCGGTTTGAATCTTGAGGATAGTAGCATTACTCCCCACGATGAAGCCTGATGTCTCGGAGGTGAGGCTGACGCCGAACAACGAACTGAACGAAGGAAGTTGTTCATTCAACAGCCATTGCACACCGTTGTACTCAAGAATTACGCCATCCTGACCAACACACCACCCATGTGTTGGGGTGGGGAAGCAGATGCTGTAAAGCTTTGTATAAACCGGCTGTTGCACCATGGTCCAGCTTAATCCTTCATAGTGATAAAGGTGCCCTGCATCATCGCTTGCCCAGCCATTGTTGGAGATTACGAACCACAGACCGTAAATGATGTTGCCATACTGGGCATTCTTGGTTATCCAGTTGGAACCGGTCCAATGGCGTGTTTGCCCGGCTGAACCAGAGATCCAGAAGTCGGTGTTGTTGTTAACCCAGATGGAATGCCACTCGTAATTTCCGGGATTCGGTGTCATGTTCGTCCATGAGGAACCATCGTATTTGAGCATAGCCTGATTTCCTACCGCATATCCGTGCTGGCTGTCAATCATCCAGATCCCGTGTAATGTGTGTGTAGTAGGACTTGGTGTGGTCTCCCACACACTACCGTTATAGTGAAGGATTATTCCGCCTTCGCCAACAGCCCATGCGTTGTTATTGTCAGTTGCACTAATCCCATAAAGCGGATAAAGACCCGGAACGGGTGAAAGACCCCAACTGGTTCCATTCCATTTGGCTATAGTTCCGTAGTAACCACACAGCCAACCATAGTTTTCGCCGCGCATCTCTACATCGTAATAATCAAAGAAGCTTGGCGCAGGGACCGAAGTCCAGTAGTATCCTGCCGTCGCAAAACATACAAACATTAAAATAAACACAAACAGTTTTTTCATTTCACTTCTCCTTTTGAAGTTGCGGGGGCAACGGGATTTGAACCCGTAGTTTTCTGGCTGACAACCAGAGGCCTTGCCAATTTGGCCATACCCCCAATTATTAAGCTCTTCCGTGAAGCCACAAGGGGTTGAATGGGAACACCCATTTTCCCTTGAGTTTATAAGCGTACTTGCAGCAGGGCACCCCGGGAATACAATACTCACACTGTCCCATGTCTGCACAATTGCCTTTTAAGTTCAGGCACTTCTGTTTAACTACGTCTCCATCGGCTTTCTTCATTTACACCACCCTGTCGTCTGTTATGTATGTAGCCTTCTTAATCACCGTTTCGTTGTTCCCATTTGCCTAGTTCTTCTTGGCTAATCATAGCACCGATTACTAGAAACATTCCGACCCATCCTTGCCAAGTCGCCAAGTAGTTAAAGTTGACCCCCAGCATAACGCCGTAAAGCAGGATCGTATAATTTAAAAGATACCACCAAGTACTCATTCTTCCAACCTACTTCCTAAAAGCAGGACTAGCTCACCATCAGAAGTTATACGAACGTCGTCCTTATAATCCATACAATGAAGGTAATGGCATGTACCTAACATGCTCTTTTCTTTATCGGTCAATTCTCTTAATGTTATTTCACTCATTTATCCTCCTATGAGACCGCGACTGGAATCGAACCAGTGCATTGACAGATTTGCAGTCTGCCGCCTTCCCTGCTTGGCTACGCGGTCACAATTTCTACTGCGGGATCTTCCGCATAAACAGATCTAATATAATACTTCTGAAGGATCTTCTTCGCTTCCTCAAACTCACCGAGCTTTAGAGACTGGCTTAGCGCGACTAGATCTTCTAGTGATGCGCCCAACTCGATCGTCAGATACATTATTCTCCAACTCAGCGCCTCACTAAAGTCGGTTGGCACGTACGGTGGTTTTACCGTATCAAAGGCAAACTCGTTGGCCTTCATCGCCTCGTAGTGTTTGCAATCTTCCTGATCCTCGTCAAAAGCACAGTACCAACCTGAGGTACCGTTCAATTTCCAGTTTTCACATATCCAACAGTTTGGCATGTCTCTCCAATGTTAATAACTTTACTGCTATTTTATCACTGTTTTTGGAAAAGTCAAGCACTTTTTTAGATCAATCTCTCCACTCGGTTGTACAAAACGTGAAACCGATTATCCGTGCTAAAGTGGTGTTCTATGTGGAAGTGCCCCGCATACCACCCCGAAAAATTCAGCTTTTGGTATACCTCATCAAGAAAGTTACTTACAGGATCGTAAGCCTTCAACTCAAAGTTAGCGGGGGTTACGTTTTCCTTCTTAAAATATTCACGAACCGAATTAGGAATCGTATGTGTTAAAACAAAATCAACCGTGGGGTTTTCCTCTATCTTGGTCAGGACGTAGTTTTCTTCTTCCTTTGACAGAAGTTCTCCACTCCACCAAGAAAGGTGTTCACGCCTAAAGACCTTATCAACTGAGAGCGCACCACCGATAGTCAGTATCTTTTTACCGCAAATGTTGTAGATCTGTCCGCGCTTCAAATGTACGATGTTACGGCTGTATCTTCCGACCAACCCCCCGCACCATCCCTCTTCGGGAAGTGCCTCAATGCGCTCATGGTTTTCGTGATTGCCGTCAATGAAGGCGACTTCATAAGGTCTATCATCGTACCAAGCGCGCCAATGTTTTTCTTCATCATTGTTCGGATCTCCGTGCCACAAAAGGCCAAAGTCTCCAAGCACGATTAGAAGATCGCCCTGCTTTCCTTCGTCCCACTTTAAGACCTTGCCGATGTCGTGACTAAAGTGAGTGTCACCGGTCACGAATATGCGTTTAATTTCGTTCATAGCATCCTTTGTTTTGTCACGAAGTATTCCCTCATACAGTTCCCACAATAACGACAGCTCTTCTGAAGTTTTCCGCCACAAGAGTAAACCAATAGGTTAGCCAGAAATCTGTCTTCGATCAACCTCTGACCCATCTGATTAAGAACCCAGTATTCGTTTAGGGTGCGTGTTTTCCATTCGTAGTATGACTGAAAATAAGGACGGTCCAATTGATGTGAATACGCCATGTACGTCAGAACCACCGGGACGCCTCTAGTGGTGTAGTACTCAACCGCCGGCGTTACCACAGTATCAAGGTTCCACACGCTTACCCTCACTCTAACAAACATGAGGTTGTACGGGGCCGGGCTCACCCTATGAAAGGATTTCTCCGTCATGTCACCCGGGTTTACCGTTAAGACTACGGGCCCACTGAACTCCTCGATCTTTTCGGGTACAGCAGTGTTGAAGAAATAGTTCTCAAAAGTCCGCGCCACAGATTCAACGAGTTCCCTCTCATTCGAGCTATCGTTCCCATCATTGATCCTAACGATTCTATTTTCCGTCAATTCCAACGGGGGAATGTTGGGCAGGTTTTCCTTGAGCGGTTCTAGATAACTGCGGCCTGAAGCGTAAAAACAATCGTCGCAGTGATTCGGGCAAGTGCTAGTCTGTGGAATACAACAAATTATCCCACTGTTCTTAGTCTTGGGGTTCTCGATGTACATTATCCCTCGTATTTCATGTATTTAATGATTATCTTCTGTTGTGCTGGATCAACATGATATTCCTTCTCATAGCACTCGGGACAGATTGGTGTATCTTTAATCACTTCCCACTCTTTCTTGATCAATCTGTGGCACTCTTCACACTCGAAAAACTCTTCGCCACAATGTGGACATTGCATGGTTCCTCCTTTAACAAGCGTACAGGTATAGATGCCAGCCCCGTTCTTTGATTTTATCGTTATCCGGGCCAAGAAAAGCTATAGCTCTGTTTAATAAATTAATCTGTTCCTCAGTGGGTTGTGTTATTCCAACTAATTTGCACTCTGGAAAATCGTATTGATCGAAACCGACTGCCGTGGATATTATCCCGACAACTGACCCTAAATACTCTCCCGTAGCCCAATCGGTTCCATAATCATAGACCGCGACGCCAAACTCGTCCTTCAGCCGTTTTTCTAATTCGTTAGAGATCTTTAGATACTCTTTGTAATCATCGCTAGTCTTTTTCTGATCAACCAGCCATCCCAAATTCCAATCTTCTACGCGATATCCATAAGCCAATCCACAATTAAACTGAACAGACATGTTATCTCCTTTTTAGGACTATATCATAAGTCGTTAGAAAAGTCAAGCAAAAAAAATAGAGAACAGGTTGAGGTGAGATATTGGGTTTCCCGGATTTTTGGTGGAAAATTTTATCAATGTAATCCCACAAGCATTTCTCTAATTTAAATCAAGTAAAGCTGGATTTGTATATCTAAACTTCAGTCTACTGACCACGGACTCCACTTCACTAATGGCGCCAGAGTTTTCAGCGTTATAACCCTTACCATAAAGCTCCGCCAAAATCCTCTCCACACAATCGATGGCTTTCTTAAGCGGTTTCCAACCCCAGTTCTCGTAAACTCCCGTCATTGCGGAATTTGCTACTCCGCGCGCTATGATCATCCACTCGTCGTAAGTGAACTCCATAGACCATTTTTCATTGAATGTTCTCATTCTTTTTCGCCACCTCGGGATTTTTTGCCGCTAAGTCCACAAATCTTAATAGACTCATGATTTCATTCTCCATTACCTTACGATCATCTTCGGTTGCTTCTTGTCTCTTTTTAAATAGATTAAATATAACCTGTGCCTGCATCTCTGTACATTTACCAGCCTTCATACACGTATTTATTTTGTCTATTAAAAGCTGCCCCACTTCGTGTTGATCCGCAAAGTCATATCTCAATCTATCATAGTGAGTGTGAATCTTCGGCTCAAAGTCTGTGGTGCGGTCAAATTTCATATTTCTGATCGTTTTTTGCTCAAAGCTTTCCTTATTTTCTTCCGCTAGTGTATCTGCGACTTTGCGTACAAAGCTTCCCAAATCGTCTATCGCACTGATAACTTCTTTTGATATTTCGTCGCCACTTTCGATCAGTCTGTCGACACTATACTTAATCTTATCCTTAAGTTTTGCAAGTTCTTCAATAAATTCCATCATATTCACCTCCGAAATAAAATACCAGAACAGAATCGGCGAGATTTGCACCTCATTTCTGAGGTTGCCGGTTATTAGTCGGCCGCTTTTGCAGGGTATTCCCCTGCTGCAATTGTAATGTAATCCCTAACCAGCATTTCTGGTAAAACTTTTCGGGACAGAGTTAGTGAGTCGTATTTACGCGCTCCACCAGTTGAGCTATCTCGGCATAATGAGCCGAGAGTGGGATTCGAACCCACAACCACGTGCTCCATAGGCAATGTATACCCACAAGCATTCCCGAAATATGGAACGGACAATTGGTGACTAATCCGGTTGCGGTAAGATATAGCCACCAATGCCGTGTATTACAAATCTATACTCTCTATAACCTCAACGAACTGATCCACATCGTTTCCGTATTTCATGAACATACTTATCACGTTATATACGGAATCGCTGAACCCGCCCACGTTGAGAATTTCTTTACTGTTATGCGCTTGAGTGGACGTATTTGGCGCCAAGTCTATACAAACTAACTTTGCACCCGGATTGTGTTGCTTAAACTTCTTCCACTCATCCATCGTTGAAGTTCCTCGGTAGCTGTCCTGACTATCCACCCATGATTCGTTGTCAGATAGATAGATGCAAAGATCGCCCTTCTTGCCGTTTTGATTCAAAAAGGCCAATGCTGTGGAGCAACTTGTGCCTCCACCGCTACTACCTCCGATTTCTCTTGCGTTTGTAGCAATAGAATCTAGAGGGTTGATCCCACTCATAAGTTGTGCTCTGGTCGCAAACTGTATAACTTCTGCAGTTGGATTCTTGCGCAAAATAGAAGCCGCAAACAGACCCGCCACGTTACAACAACTGACTTTAGAAGTAGCACTTCCTCTTTGGCCGGTCACGGGAGAACTCATAGACCCAGAGACATCAACGAACAGCCAAACCTTTCCCTCAATCTCAGGTATATTCTCCGCCGAATAGTCAAGAGCCTTTTGTAGCGCTATGGTTATCTCGCGTGGCATTTCGCTTTGCGCGAACATGTAAGCCGTAAACAGTTGATAAGGAAATGTTCTGGACTTTTTCACAAGTTCAGCATCCATCAACTGACTAACAACGTATTGCACCATTTCTTTGTCTTCAAAGACTTTGTGACGTAGAAGCGTATTGAGATTGATTCTCAATTGGTTCCAAGTCATAGTCTTTGCGAGCGCCTTCCAATGTGCATCGGTAAGGCTCAGGGACGTTAGCATCTCAAATGGAACTTCTGGAAACGCGACAGACTCCCCGTTAGTAAGAGCTTTCTTAAACAACTCGTACGCTTTTAGGTCGTCTGGTAGTAAAACGTCGTTAAACTCGCGGCCCAACACGTAGTTGATCGTATTCTCGCGTTCTTTGTTTACGGGTTTTGGGTGAACCATCTTTATAATATCAGACATTGATGGATCACTTCCTGTGACGAAAGCCACGTAAGAATCGGTCCAACTGTTGATCAAGCCGGCAAGTTGTTTCTTGAGTGAAGTACCAAAGGATTGGCGACCGAATTTATTCGAACGAATTGCTTGTACGAAGTTTCGTATCATCTTTCCGTTGGTTACGACCTTTGGAAACGCCTTTTTAAATTGAGCCAAAGCCTCTGGAGTCTTGCAACCCGCTAGATAAGCCAATAGCGCAACCGGCATGTCCTTCATCAAACCACGAGTCGCAGAATAGACCGCGGTCTTGGCGATAAAGGTAGGATCAACTTGAGGTAGATACTTGTAGAGATGGGCGAGTTGGTCTCCCCCACTTGCGTAGTAGGTGCCGTTAAAGCAGCCGGTTACAGCTAACTGCGCGATGGCGTGCTTTGCACTCATTGAATACGCAATTCCACCTGCGTCATTTACTGCGTCTGCAGGTTTGACACCGTTAAACACGTTCTTGTTCATTTTTATTCTCCTTTTTAGGAAACAGTTATGAAAAGATTAAGATGGGACAGGGGTTTGCTGAGATACGGTTTTAATTTACAGTTTAAATGTAATCCCAAGCGAGCATTCCCATCTACAACACTAACACGGATTATGCAAAATAATCCCCTATTATTTTCAGGAGTTAAAGGATTTGAACCCTTACCGGATGTTTTGGAGACATCCATGCTACCATTACACCAAACTCCTATGTATTACAGATCTTCTCTATCTCTGAAGCCCAAAAAGATAGGCTCACGTGGAAGGTCCTTTGTACCGATTTTCTGATACTTGTATTTAATCATTTTTCCAACGTATCGATCTTGGTTATCCCATATCTCTTGTCGCAACTCATGTGTTAATCCCTGCCCGGTTCCAATGTCAAACTGTATTCCCTCAAAGTCGCCTATACCGACGACTAGAAACTTTCCTAGTGTGTTTGCTGGAACCTTACCTTCCTTAGAGAATGAACGTTTAGTTCTACCAAACGCATCTTTCTCGGCCTCGTTCAGGTTGTGCATCATCTCTTCAAAACCAACAATTCTTCCCTCTGCATCCTCAAATGGCTTTATCTTCAGGAGAATTCTTTCCCTCAAAGATGAGCGGCCAAACTTATATTCCCCATCTATTTTACGGATCATAGTTCCCTCGTATCCAGACTCCAGATGTAAGACTATGATTTCATTGAGGGCTTTTTCATTCATTATTAGAGTTTCCTCCACGATTTCCAGTTTAGTATGTCCGTTTTTTTCTACAAAAGCAGAATACCAATCTGTGATGTCCTTTATTCTACTTATAAATGGCTTTGCCGGCTCGTCTTTCACATAATCAAAGATAGAATAAACAAAATCCGGTTCGCCATCCATGGACGAAATCGCGGAAGAGCAATCTTGAAATGTCTTGCCCGCGGTAAGCTCACCGTCTAAACCGTCCGGCAGTTCTAACCCCTCCAGATAGTTTCTGATGTATGCGTTTCTAATCGGTTTGAAGGATCTACTTAAGGCTTTTCCTTGAACCATCAAGCAACGGTGTCCATCAATCTTTGGGGATGCATAAACGGGATACTGTACATCCCTCATGTCGTGGATCGTCTCAGCTAAAAGTGGCTTTGTTATTTTTCCCATGTTTGAATTATAATACAATTTAAGAGAAAAGTCAAGCACTTTCTTACAATAAAAAACCGCCTCTTTTCGCAAGAAGCGGTTGAACTAACATTGAATACCTTAACCGTTTAACTTGCTGTTTATCCTTTGGTCTATTCCCTTATCACATTCAGAGGTTATAATCTCTAAATCCTCGCCAAATTCTAGCAATGCCTTTTCTACCTTACTTTTGGTAGTAGGGTCTGATTGCCAGTTCTCTGGAACGTATAATTTTATTTTCATAGTTTCTCCTATACTAACATGTCTTCTTCCGCATCATCGAAAACGAAGATAAGATTTTTTGCCCTATCCTCAAACCACCACTCGTCTGGTTTTGGTTCGTACAAAACCCAAATATCCGCGAATATGTTTGAGCACTGCAGGTATTTAATTGACTGTATGTTTGGTACGCCAATCATCATAATACCAATCTCGTCACGTGCCCACTTGTTTACTAAAATTTGTAACGATTCAATAACCTCGTTACTCAGTTCTTCCTCTTTATTAAGAAGAACCAAAACTCCACTTAAAGTATCAATGTTAAAAGTCATCGCTGGTGTTATACGTCTTGATACGTTCGTGCTATCGTCAAATTTCCCTATAATAAAATCACTACACCCAAACTCGCTTATAAACCCCTTAACTTGATTTAACAACTTTAAGCGCCACAAAGTTGTTTCATCCACTATACCCTCTTTTTTCTGAGCTTACTCTGTTGCTGGTTGTTCAGTTGCGGTCGGTGCTGGTGCCGTTCCACCCTTCAGGTAGTTATTTAATCCAACGGTTATCACCGGAACTTCCTGATTAATATACTGACTGAAATCCGCCAGAGGTTTAACATAATTTTGTTGAACACTCATAAATTGGTTATTCAGGTTGTTAATAATTTGTGCTTGCTGATTAACGTCCGTCGAACTCTTGAGTTGCATTAACAGATCGTTTATGTTTTTAATGGTCGTTGCGGATACCGCGCCAAAAGGACCAATTGACTTCTGGAACTGTGTCAGAAAGTTTTGAATATCTTGAAGAGTTTTCTGAACTTGTGGATCCACGGTTGCTGCGTTTAAAAATTCATTAAGTTTTCCCATTTTATCTCCCTTTGTAGCGAGTGTATCACACACTCTAAATTCGTTAATTAGTTTTATTTTATCAGCAACAAGACTAGCGCGATCATGCTTAAAATAGGAATACCAAAAGCGATCATCTTGAGGTATTTGAATAACGGCTTCTTAACCGCGGTAACGATAACCTCAAACAATCTGTCGTCCTCGTTAAAATAGAAGGCCGCCTTCTTGTGGACACAGTCTACAAAGTCGTTGTGGTGGTACTCAAGAACTACTCCGCTATCATCAATGTCTTCAACCGTCGGCTTTCCGAGAGTCCTATATATATCGCCGCTTCCACAAGGAATAAGCAGTTGAAGTTCGGGGACGTAGGTCTCAGTACCGTCCTCAACATTGACGATTAGGAAAGATACCTCGTCTTTTTCGTTAATTATAAGAAACAGGTTATTGTTTGCCTCGTACTGCCTCAGGCCCTTAAAGTCGCCACCGGCTATATCCTTTAGATGCTCTTTAATCTGCGGTAAAAACTTTAAACTGTTTCCTATACTAAAACCCCAAAAAGAAGTTGGGACCTTTAGTTTCACAATAAACACCTCATCTTGTTTTTAAAATCATACTCAAATTTTTTAGATTCTTCCACCGCTATCTTTGGTAACTGTAGTATCAAGTCCATTAAGCGAGTGGACTTCTCGACTGAGGTCTTAACGATATAGTCCTTAACCTTCGTTAACCCGATACTTCTTTCGTCATAGACCTGCAGTTCGCATTTCGTGCCGACGATGTGAAAGCCGAAGCTTTTGTTTTCGGCGTAAATCTTTTGTAGCACACTCATTGCGGCCTGCTCACGGGTAGTGTTGATATTGTTCCCGAGGATACTATCAATACTCACACGATAAAGCTCTGACAACTTAATAAGGTCCGCGGTCGTAGGTAGTAGAGTCCCGGCTTCATAGGGATGCAAATCAACACCGATACTCTCGCGTACTTGCTCCACAGATAGACCTGCTTTTTCACGGAGAGCAACTAATCCCTCCGCTATTTCCTTTAAATTATATTCTTTCATATTCACCCCCGGCAGGACTCGAACCTGCAGTGCTGGTGTAGAAGACCAGTGCCTTCAATCCATTTGGCGACGGGGGCATCATTATATTCTACCTCTACACGCATCAACACCGAAAATCGGTGGATCGTGCCTCAAGCAAACACCTTTGGCGCAATTTGGGCAATCAAAGTTGTTACACGATGGCACAAAGTCCTTTTCGTGGTGTTCTTTGATTTCAAAGTCTTGATACTCTTCTTCCAAACTAGAATCATCAGCGTAATACTCGTACTCTCGCATCTAATCTATACCTAAATCCTTCTCTGTTGTTACCCCATAGCTCGGGTCCCGGTAGTCAGTTGCGTAAAATCCTGATCCCTTGAATACAAGTCCGTAACTGGACGAAAAAACCTTTTTTATGTCATTCCCACATGTTGGGCATTTTACTAGTAATTCCTCACTAATGCTTCTGTGAAAATATTCGAAACGCCCACATTTTTCACACACATACTCGTAGACCGGCATATATCCTCCACCGATTTTCTATTAATAACATAATCAACAAAAGAAGTCAAGCACTTTTTATCAAACTCTTCAACGTATTTACTTGCCATACTCTTTACGTCCCAACCTCGCCTTTTGCCGTCGTATACCCAGACTTTTATTCCCTTAGTAGTCAGTAGTTTAGCCTTTTTAGACGTCGGTAAGAATATATCAATTCTGTTTGAGTACTTTTTAGCAAGTCTATCCTTAACCTCTGTCATAAAAAATCCAAACTGCGGATGCCAAACTAGAACTTTCGTATTTAACTTAACGTTATTCATCGCACAAAAACCGTATTGCATCCGTTTTCCTCTACAATCCCAATACTCGCCTTCCCACGGTCCGTATCCTGTAACCTTTACTACACTCGGAACAAAGTTCCATCCTTCTATTTCCGGTTCTTCTATAAAGTTAATACACTTTTGAAAATACGTACTATCAATAATATCATTCTTTGCGCCGGCGGCACACATTAAACACAATAATAAGTAAAGAGTCTTCCATAGCAAAACTCCGCCCCCCTGAAAACGTTAAAGATAGCCTCCCTCATTATATAATAATGGTTATCAATACTTAAAAATAGAGGCTTGAAATAAATTTTCATATCAAAAATCAGTCCTAGTTTATTTAACTAACTCTGTTAAATAGGATGTTTTTATCCATCAAAGTATTATTACTTTGTTGACGCTTCACAGGGGAGATTGAGACCTCTAGCCCTCCACGTCCAGCACCGGCTAACCGTCCGGCATTTAATATATTAATCGCTGCGTTTGTGTCCCTATCATGTTTTGCTCCGCAAACACAAGTCCATTCTCTATCTTTTAGGGTAAGATCGTTGTTGATATATCCACAAACAGAGCAGATCTTACTAGATGGGAACCAACGGTCTATAAAAATAATAGAACCGTTTTTCCATCGTTCTTTATATCCTATCTGTCTTACGAATTCACGCATAGATGCATCCGCAACCGCACCGGCAAGATGATGATTTTGCATCATGCCACTTATATTAAGATCCTCCAGATATACAATATTATATTTCTTACAAATTCTTGACGTGGCCTGATTAATTGTGTCATTCCTCTTATCTGCAATGCGTTTGTAAATACGTTGGACTCTTAGTTTAGCTTTTTGTCTGCGTTTACTCCCTACCTCTTTACGAGCTAATTGTCGTTGCGCTTGTGCTAATAATTTTTCCAAATGTTGTCCGTGTTTAGGATTCTCAAACTTACACCCATCACTTGTGGTCGCAAGCGTTTTTACACCTAAATCTATACCCACTTCCCTTACTTGGTTATCGCAAGGGTTCTGGGTTTCAACTTCAACCGTAAACGAAGCGTACCACTTTCCCGCTTGTTCACTAATCGCAACTGTACCAACTAATTTTCCCTGAAAACGTAAAGACTGACACATACGTACCCACCCGAGTTTTGGAATACGCACTTTGTTATTATCAAGAGCTATCGTGCCGGTCTCTAAGTGAAAAACCAGCCTATCTTGTTTTCTACTCTTAAACCGCGGAAACCCCGGTTTACCAGATTTATTCTTAACTCTTCTAAAAAAGTTAGTATAAGCAAAATCAAGTTGCTGTAACGCTAAACGGGGAATACTTTTAGGCACACCAGATAACCAAGTGTGAGTTGAATATTTCATTATCGTTATTTTTGTAGCTAAAATATACGCGCCCGATGTCTTATTTGTGTTTTTGTATTCAGTCTGTTTACTTTCTAATCCAAAATTATAGGCAAAACGGTGGGCGCCCGCATACTTAACAAACTCAACTTTTTGAGTATCATTCGGTAGTAGTTGTATCTTATGAGATTTATGTATCAGTATCATTTATCAAAAATGTTGGATTGACTAATCATTTTATGATCATCGATTCTGTAACAAGAAAGTTCAGAACCTTTTATCCCTTTTCTATTTCCAATTTTTATCTCTATGTTTTTATGCATTTTTGCCCAACATAGGGCCCGTCTTGCGAGATCAATATGTATACCCATATCAACAAGGGCGTCCTCGGCCAACTTGTCGTCGGTATAAGTAGTCCCGTCTATCGTTATATTAGTGATGTCGTCTTTACGTTCAACACTAATCATAAACATTTAAAAATCACCTTCCTTAAATATATCATCTGTCAACTCATCAACGTCACCCTTATGTTCTTCTACTACTCTCGGTCTTATAGTTACGCCTTGTTCGACGGATTCAAATCTCATAAACTTATCTACGAAGTTCATCTTTAATACACCCCTTGGGCCGTTTCTTTGCTTCGCGATATTTATAAACACTTCCTTGGTAGACATTGACGGATCTGTGAAGGATGCGTTATCATAATAATCAGGTCTATGTATAAAGAATACAACGTCCGTGTCTTGTTCTAGACTACCAGAACCCCTTAAATGTATCAACTGAGGCATCTTATCTTCACCCTTAGCCGCATCTCTACTGAGTTGAGACAGTGCAACTAACGGCATGTCAAATTCCATAGGGATCCTCTTTAGATCCTTAGATATACTTGTGATGTCCCTAACTTGATCACCAGTATAATCATTTGGGTTGACCAATTGAATATAGTCCACAAAAGCAGCCGCTATCGGTCGTCTTGATAACTCGCGTCTAATTCTACTACGTATATTCGCTGAAGTGAGAGTGGGATCGTCCACGAAAATAAAGTTGTGGAAATGCTCCTTTATCGATGCGGCCGCAGACTTAATACTGCGCCACTCTTCGTCACTTAGCCGACCAGTCTTAACGTGCTGAAAATCAACCCTTCCCATTGTAGACAACATTCTCTTTAGCAACATGTCTCTTGGTGTTTCAAAAGAAAAGAATATTGTGGGTTGATTTCCTTTGATACCTATGTTTTCCATAAAATTAAGCGCAAGCGCTGTTTTACCAACAGACGGTCTTGCCGCTATAATTATAAATTCACCTTTTTGTAGCCCGCCAGTCTGTTCGTCTATATCACAAAACCAAGTGGCCAGTCCATTAACGCAAGAGTTGTTTTCACACAACTTCTCTATATGGATAATAGCATCGTCAACCATCTCAACAGTTACATCATCGTTATTATTTACATTCCGGCAACCAACATCTAAGATCTTCTGTTCTACATTAGATACAATTTTTTCGGTCTCGTCCCAATTATTCTTAAGCTTTAAGGCGGCTCTCTCAAATATACTGATATAGTTTTTAGCGTCGCTACTCTTTTTTACCAACTCTGCGTAATGAGTGATATCCCCCGACATCTCAGCATCTTTGGTCAGCTTACTGAGGTATGGCGTTCCACCGACTTCTTGCAGTTTTCCACACTGATTTAAATGTTGAGAAACACTTATTATATCAAAACCCCTCTTATTATTATACAGGTCTGATTTATTGTACAGATCTAATATAGCCTCGTAGATAATTTGATGCTGCGATGTTGAGAAATCAGAGGGTTGTAGTATGTCAGAAATAACAGCCATGGTGTTTCGCGAATTTTCAACTATCAACAATCCCAGAACTTGCATCTCGGCATCTATTTGTTGCGGTAAATTTGTCATTCTTTTATATCTCCTTGTTGTTTTCTAACTTTGTTAACGTCTTCATTCCAAGCAGTGTTTACAAAAGTTCCATATGCATCTTTTTGATTAATAACCGGGTTTCCTTCGAGATCATACTCTGGAAAAATATAGTCCAAACCGGCTAATTGTATAGTTGCCCTTTTGCGAGGCTCATTAAAAATATCGTTATCTAATCTTTGGCATATCTGATTAAAACCATCTACGATATCACTTAGATACGTGCCCACTTGATCGGCTCCGAGTGTGATAGAAAATTGATCTTTAAAATCATCCTCGATTGACGTATTATATACGTTGATGTACTTAGAATCAAATATCACACACCAATTCTTTGAGATTAATTCCTCAAATGATTCCCCGGTCGGCCTAATATCCTCTATAGATTTTTTAATCTTAGTTAGATTTTTTTCGTCCAAGTCTAAGGTATAGTTAACTATTGTCTTCATACTGTTTTTATAGTATTGCATTGTTGAAAGCAGTTTAGTTATAGCAATACCCATACCATCACTAATCGAAGATGATGTGGATACCTCTATTTTATCACACCATTCTTTAGGGTGATTACATTCATTTGAAGCCCTAATGATGTAAACTCCGGTGTGAGGCGATACTTTTCTGTCTCTTTTTTTACATTTTATATTCCAGTTCCTAGCGGCTAAATCGGATAAAACTTTAATATCTCTCATTTTTTCTCCTCATGATAATCACACGGGACGGACACGTCGTATGGCATATTCCCCATCATTTTTACCTTAATCATTAACCCAGTCCCCTTGCACTTTGGGCAATCCTTATGATTATTAACTATTTCCTCTTGTTGAGGAATGATAGATAAATACCCAAACTTCTTTAGATTCGCAAAGTTATCAAAAGAGAGGAAATGCACGAGGTCTAAGGTACTTCTTAATTTTGAATAGTAGTCGTCTTTTGTGCTATTAACACCGCGTATTGAGCTTGTGATGTGATGCAAATCAAACCCAGCTATTATAGCTTCTCTTAATATCGATTTTAACATGTTACAATCTCTAGTTATTCTTCTATCAAACTTTATTTTTAGATTCTGTGACTCATTCCAAACTCTAGTAGTTATATCAAAGAATTCTAAAATTTTTTCATTCATATGTATTTTATTCTTATTGTTGTTCTTCTTATTATTAGGTGTATCGCAACTACTTATTTCCCTTATAGTTACATCATCGGTTGTTTGCTGTTCGTCTGTAGTTCGCCCGTTGTTCGTATGCTGTTCGCCCTTATCGCACTCAGAACTATAACAGAATAAAAGAGTTAATATAGTATAACGTTGCTTGCTGGTCGTCTGTATTGCGTTTGCGTATCGCTTTAGGAAGTTATCAACCTTTGATCTACTCCAGCGCCAATTTTCCGCCAACTTACCTAGGGTAGTTAACACGTCCCATCTTTTTAGTAAGACCCCATCTCTAACACGATCCTGTTTCTCGGCTTGGTGCATTAAGTCATAAGCCGCCTCTATCTCAGTAAACGGTTTACCACTTTTATCCAATTCCCGCCAAAGAACACCATCTCTAAAACCATTTGGCACCCTCAGATGCCCACCCATATTAGGGTTAGAAAGACTCAAAACAGCTCCTCTTGTTGTTGTTTTTTACTTTTTCTTTTTTTACCACGTTGTTTATAAATCTCGACGATTTCCTCTTGGAAATTTTCGTCGCACAACAGGCTCTCGGAGCTCTCTTTCATAATCTCTCTCTTTTGGTCAACTTTATCCATAATGTATTTATCTATTGTATTATCACCCAATAAATAATAAACGGTTACGGGTTTAGTCTGGCCATCTCTGTGACATCTATCCTCACACTGTCTTAATTCGCCGAAAGTCCACCACAACTCTGTCATTAAAATATTACTAGCGGCCTTAAGATTGTTCAACCCTAGGCCCGCTACTTTTATAGAGCATATAATCAACTGACAGTTTGGGTCTTGAAACTTTTCTGACTGTAAATACCTTTCGTCTTGACTATCTTCCTGAACTATGTGAGCTGCGTCAGGAAATGCCTTAATTAAAGCCGCTGACATCTCTTTGTGATAAGTGAAGACTACTAGCTTTTCTTCTGAATCTAAAAATTCCTTAATCCACTCTATAGCCGGCTGTATCTTACCTCTCCCAACCTCAACATACAATTTACCGACCTTTAACATTGCCGGGATAGTTTCGTCCCCATCAACATCATCGTATTCTTCAGGGTTGGTTATATCCACATAAACGTGCGCTATTTGTTTTGGAGGTAGTTCTGTTAAAACCTGATCCTTGGATCTCCTTATATATCCCCCGTAGCCCCTCAATTTTTCATTAAGCTCTCTTAGATTGGAGCTACCAGAAGTATCCCAAATCTTTTTTCTCACAGGCACAGCCATGCCTGTTTCCTCGTTCTTAACTTTCATCCATACATCTTTTTGGTAAGCGGCACAATAACGCTTTACAAATCCAAACCAACCGCCGAACTGATCTAATTTTTTTACGATTTGTAACAAGGGAATCAGTTCTGATGGCCTATTTAAGACCGGTGTTCCTGTTAGTAACCAAACATACTGGCAGAAGTTTGAAAGGTGGAGTGAAAGCTTAGTCCTCTTGGATGACGGGGTCTTAAGCCAGTGAGCCTCGTCAAAGATAAGAGACTTTAATCCTACTTCCATAAGTGGTTTTAAATATTTATCCAACGACTCATAGTTCGTTATATACATTAAATCTTCACGGCCAATATCTGATACACTATTTATAACACAAGGCTCAAGCTCTGATGTCCATTTTTCTATCTCATGCTGCCAATTTAGCTTAATTGTGGCTGGGCACACAACGAGTGACGGTAAAAGGTTACTAGTATATATAGCTGCTATTGCCTCTACCGTTTTACCAATCCCCATCTCGTCACCAACAATACATTTCTTATTGTCTAACATGTACTTCACGCCGGTTCGTTGATAGGGTCTCAGTGGTAAATTAAGTCCCTCAACGTTAAAAACCGGCTCAGCTATAGAATTAGACTCCTCCACTAGCTCGGAGTATCGCTGTATGTAACCCTCAATCCTATCCTTATCACTGAGTACAAATCCGTAGTTCTCAGCCATCTTCAAAATAAAGTTGGCATTTGTGTATGTTAGTGGTGCAGTCCATACCTTGCACTTAGGGTCAAACTTTCTCCCCTCCACAGACGATTTAACGATGTCCACAAGATGCGGATCGTATGGAAACTCTATCCTTATTCCATCGTCAGATACGTCTATGTATCTAATACCCATATTATTCCTGTGCTATATCTATAGTGTCTTTTCCGGCTGATGTTCTTCCCGGTTTTAATAAAACAGTGCGTTCCGCCCATTCTGTGGGATAACTAGACTTCAAAATGTTCTTCAACGCGGTTTCTTGTGTCTTGTTCGCAATCATCGGTTTAAACTGGTATCCCTTATTAACAGAACTAAAGTGAACAACAGTTCTCCATTCTCCCGCCTTTTTTCTTTTTAAAATAGGATCCCATAATTCTAAAAATTCAAAGTCCGCACTATCAATTTTTACAGGCACCGACTTACCTTTTAAATCACTGCATCTCAGCCATTTACCTTGATGAATATCTTCTACGGTGGTTGGTTTAGGTGGTATTTCCATTACATTCCCCTTTCATTTTTTCTTGGATAGTATTAGTGTATTCGATACGATTTTTTATTTTTTCCATAATATCGCCTAAATAGATACAAAGATTTGAGTAGTTTTGTTTTGCGCCGTCTATTATATCCATACACGAGTCCATATTGCATTGTTGCATAGCGAGATCTAGATCTTTTGTCAACGTACCAAAGGACACATCCACATTGTCTAATAAACTAACGATCTCAATAACTAATGACTTTTCAAATCCAACTATATCATTTTTAATTTCGATTAAAAGCTCCTCGTAAGGCATATTAGATGAATAATTTGCCCTGATTTTAATTACTAAGTCCTCGTGATTAAACTCTTCTACCAATATACTAAGGGCCTTTTCTTTTATCGCGGCACTTATTCTATCGTAACAATCAATGGATTTTTGCAGGGTGGGTGATATACCTTTTTCTTTAAACTTCACTATCAATAGATCTGATAGTATACCATTCTTTTGCATAGAGGCGTAGTAATCCACACCGTCTATAGCAAAGCCAATAACGATACTTTCATCAGTATAGCCGTATTCTTTTCTCAGATCATTTATAAGAGAAAGAGCTATATCATCTATATCGTCTTTATACAAGTTATTCATTATCTACAATTCTTTTTACTTCTATAAAATCACATTTAAAATATTCTACCATGTCCCCAACACTATAACCCATCGAGTTCAGCTTCTTAATTATCATATCTCTTTCACTGGTAATCTTATCTCCGTAAATTTCTCCAATGTATTTTTCAGGGACATCGGTGATAGCCTTAATCATTCTAGATATCGGTGGCTCTATCTTCCAAACTTTTTTAAGCGCTTGCCTAACACCGTAAACCCTCATTCCAAATCTCTCTGCAATAGCCTTCGCGGTCCACCCATCTAGATACATTTCGGCGATCATTTCCCAACGCTGATAAGCGAGATACCGGTTAGATAGACAGCCGCCATATAACTCAGGAGGGCAGGAAGGTGGTGATGTTTTTTTCAAATCCTTATATTGCCCGCGGTTCCTAATGCACGTCTGAAACTCTATCTTATAATTAGTCATATTTCTTGGTGTAGCCATGTCGATATCACCAACATAGATAGATCTTGCTTTCTTATAGGAAATTTGATGTGCATATTTTACTATGCCGTCCTTTTTGAGGCGACGGTGAGACAATTCAATTATCATTTATTCCTTTTTAAAACAAATAGGACATTGTCTAAAAGTTCTTTTGCCTTCAGTATCGGTTTGTATTCCAAACTCAAGATCTATTCCGGTACCTTTGCATTTAGGGCATATTAAAGGTTTTGGCATTTCCTTGATCGACGTATCTATCTCCTCATGTTTAAACACTTCTTGGGTCTCATCATCTATAAGATCTATAGAGCAGACTGCACCCTTAACAGTGTTAACAACCTTAACACGATTATGTCCCCTAAAATCATCCAGAGAGATTATCTGCTTTGGAATACCTAGGTCCCTAAACAACCATGATAATTCCTTTTCGTTAAAGGCTTGTTCTTTTACCACGAAAGGTCTGGGCGAATCAAACTCAAGGACTATGATTGTGCTACATGATTTAAACATTTATTCTCCTAAGACTATAAATTCATTTCCTTGTAACATAACTGACACTCTATTATTTGGGTCCATAGATGGCACAAATATCCACGCTTTACAACCGCCGATTTGTGTTATTTTATCCATATCATCTGCGTGAACGTATATATCCACCCTATTAGTATGATTTTTTCTAATATGATCATTTTTTATCGTTAGAAAATACCCGAACTTTGGGTGCCACACTAATATAATCGCTCCATCAGGAACTCCGTTAAGTGCGCATTCACCAATAGACAGTCTTTTATCGCTGCACCCAACAAATTCACCCTCATCATAGCTATAGCCAGTTACCGAGTCTATGTAAGGAATCGGTTTCCAGTAATCATCAAAGCTCTTTTTAGGAGCATGCGCAGTATGTGCACTATTCCGATGTTTAAAGGTAAACCCCTTCACACTGGAATACGCACCCAGTAAAGACAGTACCGCTAATATAATTATGAATTTTCGCATTATCAATTATTAGATGATAATATACTTCTGAATTCACTCGCTGTTCCCCTAAGTTCATCAAAGAATTGCTTTGAATTAGTTACAATAGTTATGGTCTCGTATATTCTAATAATCATTTTTTTCATATATTTTAGCTTTTCAATCACGGCTGTTTTTTTATGTTCATCTTCGATAAAAGCCGCGGCCCTTTTTATAGCGTCAATTTCCCATAATAAACCGTGTGATTTATAATTTCCAAAGGGCTGTTTTATTTCAAAGCCAATTATAGTGTTTATTATATCTTCAAGATATTTACTTTCGCCGGTTAAAACCATGTGCAACGAATCAATCATTGTATTCAATTCGTTAAACACCGCCTGCCACCGATGAGACAGTCGTGCAAGTAATAATTTTTGTTTATCCATTTACCCTTCCTCAAATTCCCCAGACTGGGGTGACACTAAAGCTATAAAACCTATCTCTTCCCCATTTTTACGATAAACATTTACTTCTGTTTTATCTGTTCGGGGGATAACACTAACACTATACATGGGTGTTATTTCAATTGAGCGGCCGAGGTGTGAATAACGTATATTTGGCTTCCAAAACGCTATTTCCACATCCTCGTGTTGGGCCTTTAGTATGGATAAGTGTCTCTTCTTATCATAAGAAGCTGAGATTATCCAACTTCCTCCCTTTGGGTTACTAAGTGGTACGTCACCAACCATAAAGGGGTCACGAACCTCAATAATATCAACAAACTCTTCGTTTTCTATAAACATTTTCTCACTCCTTGGACATATAGTAACACACTTTATCTAAAAAGTCAAGCCTTTTTTCTCATCCCAACGATCTTTTTTATACCGGTTTCGAATTGGCCACTTTGCTTAGTCTCGCGAATAACAGACAAAACCTGAACAAGCTTATTAATATTGTTCAAGGACCTTTCGTCGTTTTTGTCACTAAGAGCCTCTATAGCCTTTATTACTGCCCTATGTTTTATGTTTAGCATCAACTCGTAGGGATTGGAGCCGTTAGTTCCTATCACTGAAGATAGCTCCCGTCTGTCAAATTCTATTCCGTGTATATAGTCCCATAATGGTCTGTATTGTATATCGTCAGATCTGAAAAGCACCCCTGCGGCATCCCTTAGACCGTCGTTGTTAGACATCATAAACAATAATTTACGTTCCTCATTACTATTGGATCCTGATGATCTTTTTACAGTCGTTCTGTCAAAAACGCCCTTATTTTTAACAGAATCCTTTGACACCCCCACGGCATTACAATATACACCTAAGAGCTCATCTCTATACACCGGATCGGGTATTGAGAGTAACACCTTTTCAATCGCTCTCCCGTAACGGCTATTACTGGCGAAATCACTATCCCTAAAATTCAAAAAGTATTCAACGGGGTTGATAGAATCCCTTATAACTTTATGGGTTTTCTTGTCACCGAATTCTCTCACAAAGTCGTCGGGATCGTATCCTTGTTTCATTACACATACCTCAACCTCAAATCCCATTTCTAATAAAATCTTAATGCTTTTACGGTTCGCTTTTATACCAGCATCATCCGCATCAAAAAGTAACTTCACCTTATCGGTAAAACGTCTTAGTAGATACGCCTGATTCTCCGTTATATTAGAACACATTATACCGACAGCCATATCCACACCAATTTGATGAAGAGATATTACATCAAAGTAACCCTCTGTGATTACCACAAACCCGTTTCTCCTGATGGATTGCTTGGCTTGATGTAGCCCAAAGACTATACCGTCCTTGTGAAAGACCTCAGTGCTTGGTGAGTTCAGATACTTAGTAGCATTATCTCTAATAGTTCTCGCCCCAAACCCAACTAGTTTTCCAATATGATCCCTGATGGGTATGATAAGACGATTAGAAAACATCTCTACAATCTTACCGTTTTCCGTTCCATCTTCCAGTTTTTTTACTAATCCAGCGTCTATGATAACTTGATTGTCTATACTATGGTTATTGAGGTGAACAATTAAGCTGGTATTACTAGGGAAATAACCTAGCTCCCATTTATCAATATCATCGGGAGTGATGGCTCTTTTCATTAAAAAGTTTATAGCATCCGATCCGACATTTCCTGTGATTTTATTTTTAAAAAACTCATTTGCTAATTCAAGGGCCTTTGTGGTGGGTCTTTCGGGAATATCATCTTTTATTTCAATACCAGCTTTTTTTGCTAATATTACGACGGCTTCCTTAAACGTAACATTTTCAGACTCTTGGATATAACTGAAGATGTCCCCACTCTTATCACAACCAAAACAACGCCATAGATTCTTATCTACATCTATAGATAAGGATGGTTTTGTATCTTTATGAAAAGGGCAAATACACATCATCCGCCCGTAAGACTTCTTAACGACGGTGGAAGTGGATATAAGATCCTCTATCCTGATTTTTGAGTTTATCTCTTCTCTGAGTTTTTTATTCATGATGTAGAATTTTGTCTAACTGAACCATTCTTCCGGGTAGTATTTCCTCTATAAATTTTTTCTTAGCTTCGACACCTAGTAATACATGATCGTATTCAAAGTGGTGTTTCGTACACATTGGGAGAATGTTGAGTAGTTCTAGTTTCATTTCTGGATAGGCCCCTACACCCAAGAGGTGTGCTGGTGTTATATCACAGGAATTGCACCGGAAACACTTAATCATTGGTTTATCATCGTCATAAAAACCAACGTGATAAGGCTCAAGCGCTTTGTTTTTTACTTCTAGGTACTCTGGGCTTCTTCGCCAAGGTACTTTTTTTGATGAAGATTTTTTTGCCAAATTGACACTCCCATCCTTTATAATCTGGGTCGTTGATATCTTTTACATAAAAGAGCGGGCACCTTATATTGTAACAGCCCATCTCTTTTCTGGATGGACAATATATTTTACCAAAGTCTCCTTCACTTTCAATTATAACTAATTTTTCCTCTATCAAATCACAAACATCAGTCTTGATTAACCACATAATATACACCTTCTTGTTTAATCCTATCTAACTTTCTTTTTAAACCCCAATTTTCTCTTATCATATCTTTTTTACCCAGTAACAATAATTCCCTGTCGATGTCCCCATGACTCCACATGCAAGCATGATTTGAAAATATCACAAACTTATACACGTCACTGGGCTTAGTAAAGTCGCCCTCAATAAAGACGACATCGTTAGTTTCCCCGCCATAGCTCAGTTTGTTTGCCGTTATAACGGTAGCGCCAGCGATCTTTCTTGGTGTTTCGGTGATCAGGGTTGTTTTATTTTTCTTTGAGATCTGTCTTATTATTTTTAACCAATCGGGTTTAGAGCACCTCAATAAGGTCCGCTGCTTTCTTAGTATGTTATTCACGGCCAACAATATTGGATCTGCTATCAAGGGCTCATTAACCGCGAGTGTCTCGTGTATTTCCAACACTTCCCTCATATCGCGAATTTGATCGCAAACAAAACCGACGTCTTCGCATAAGATGAGAGTCTTTCTAATGTTTTCCCTTGTAGCTGGCGCATACCAAGACTTAGAATTGGGTTCGTATCTGGCGCCGCTTAACTCCTTAACCATAGCTGAAACGACCTTGTCATAGGGAAAAACAAAGAATAAGGTGTTAGAGAGAAACTCCACCATTCTCATTGTAGACGGTTTTCCCGTTTGTACATGTCTAGAGAATCAAATACCACTGGGTTTTTATTGGAATCGATGGCGGCCCACTTGTTGTTCGAAAGTCTGATAGGCGGACCATACAAATGGTTACTTTGTGGCGGTGTAAAGTCTAGGGACTTGATTTCATTAAGAAGGTCTGGCTGGATCGTTCCGGCCGTCACACTCTTGAAATCGTGATCCATTCCTAACTCGGATAGGGTGAAGTTCTTCACAGCCTTAAAGACGGTATCAGGATCATCATCATCATTTAGTGCGACGCGAACTTCGAGTCTTTCTGTTTGACAGTTGCCACAATTCTTAACCGCGGTATACATTATCTCTGTTACCTTAAGATCTTTCATTCTCAATCTCCTTTTTGTTTATCTTACGAAGCATTTTCTTTGCTCGGTACAACCTACTTCTCGTTGTAGCAAAACATACTCCAGTTTCATTTGACACTTCGCCATAGCTTGACCCCTCTATGAGGATTCCACTAATGACTTTTTGGTGAATACCATTTAGTTTAGATGTCATCTTTTTGATGCGCTCTAGCATAATCTTATTTTCAACCTGACTGACTGAATCGTGAGACGTATAATCGTAATTATCAAAAAGGGGTGTCAATGTGAAGACTCTACTGACCCTTTTATTATGATTATAGTTACCTATGTAGATAGTCTTCATGATCGTTTTTATCCAACCTATGAAGTTCGTGCCCTCTTGAAACTGCTCAGCGTATATGAAGGCGCGCATCAGTGTGTCTTGCAACAGGTCGTCGGCTGTGTACGTATTACGGGTGAATTTACACGCGTAGCGGTGCATATCCTTTATTATTAAAGGTGTTATGAGAGATTCAAAGCTAGACTGATCCATGTTTCACCTTATTCTGTTTTTGTTTTAAATTGACGCGGGATAGCACATGCGGTTTTTGTAAAGACTTGCCAATCTAGGTTTTGTACAATCCTGTCGCTCAACAACTCAGTAGGAACACTAAGGTCGTTGGCCATCATGTAAATTTCCTCGGGACCCAACTCTTCTAACGGAGAGACAGCGTTATTGTTAACGATCTTCAGGTTGTGAGTATGTCCCAATACGCTCATCATTGACTGACAAAGTAACTTCTTGGACAAAATAACATTAGCCAAATTCATTTCGTGATCTGCCAGATCACAAGTGAAGGATGACCAGCTCTCTGTCATTGGAAGGTTCGAGTATACGACATTGGGATTTTGTACCAACCACTTAATCTGAAGTTCCCTAATATCCTCGTCATGCACACTAAGCTCTGTGGTCACGATTAAAACGGGGAGCTTAGTTTTTATACAAAGCAACGACAATACGATAGCCTCTACAGATCCGTCCACTAAAACAAGAAACCCTTCACTATGAGAAGTTACTGCTATATCATTGAGCCAACCGACCAAGTAGTTAATTGTTTTTTCCGTGTTTAACAGTTGGGGCTGTTCAATCTTTCTAATCTTCGTGATGCGCGTTAGGCCATAATCGTGCTCTTGTTTACAGACGTACCTCATAAGCTCCTTGTTGTAACCCTGAAAACCTTTCTTATATTCTACGACGTGACCGAAGAATTCAATTTTATCGCCTACACGCGGGTGAAGATCGAAAAGTGTGAGTCTACCGATCTGTAGCCAAATGTGATCAGCTAGAACTACACCGTCTTCCCCGACTAGGTTTTTTACCATCACGAACTTTTGTCCTGCGGCTTTTCCTTTTACTCCCGTCGTTATTATCTCTATTATCCCCGTCGCTTTTATCTTCTTCCCCAACAAGGGCTCCATCTCTTTTCGCATGTTTAACCTTCCTATGTTGTTCTATGGATGTTCTAATTGTTGCGGAGCACATCTCGTCTTCTGTTGAGCCATCATTAATACAGCCACCATCACGACACAATGAAAAGCAATACGGAATGTATTTGTCGCCCCAATTATCAAGGTGGACATCTATTCTTATACCTTGCTTTTCCGTGAGGGTTCTCGCTGGGTCACCCCTCCTATGTTTACATGTCCACGTAGGTAAGCCGTCCGCATTAGTGAGTTCTAGCGGAGCCTTTGTATGTTCCCACCAAGTCTTCCAAAAGCATTTAAATCTATCATAAATGATCTCTTTTAGAGCCTTTTCAAATTTCTGCCGAGGCTCTAAGCTTTTATGCCATTCTAAAAACATGAATCTAAGTTTATAATCACGGACATTCTCACACTCTATATCGCTAGGAACTATCTCAACATTATCAATTCGCAATTGAGACATCTCTTTAGTCATGTAAACTTGGAAGTCTTCATAATGAGATTCGTCCAAGACCTTAGAATACATCGTAGTATTACTGTACTTCACAATGTTTTTAGGATAAATAACCCTGACGCCAACCTTCCATTTATCAGGCAGTTCAATGATATCATCCTCAACATCTGCATTGTGGCCTACAATATTCTTTGCCAGTTTTAATACGTCATCCGATACGGTCTTTTTATTCTTGCTTCCTTTTTTACGGCCCACTACTCACCACCTACAACAAAATTCATTTTCATAGCTTCTCCGCTTTCCACTTTATCAAGTTCTCCATCGTAGTTGATGAAATAAATCACACCATCAATCTCCCTCAAGAAAACATTTACCTTTTGTGTTCTTGCGAGATTTATCATGTTTTCCTGAAGATAAAACGTCACTTTTTCCCCATTAACTATTGCATACCAAAGCTGCATTTGCGAGAGTGGGATTCGAACCCACAACTTTTGGAATATGAGTCCAACGAACCACCTATTGTTCTATCTCGCTATTAGTGCCCGCGATAAGCTTCGAGAGCCCATCTACCACTGATGTCCAGTTCTACTACACTGTAGTGCTCCCCGAAGTCCTTGTTGTTCTGATCAAGACCGGCCTGAAGCTCATCACACCGAATCTTTGCCGCATCAAGATCGTCGAACAGTCTGTCCGCGTAGAGTGCCGCGATCTCGGGAGTGGGAGGACCACACCATCCGTCGAAACCGTCGTAAAAGTCCACAAAGTATCTCTGCATTTTAACCTCCAATGTTATTCTAACATACCTTCTAGAAAAGTCAAGCGTTATTTTATAAGGTCGTTGAGAGAAATATCTGACTTAGCCCATTGTTCAGCTAGTTTGGCTTCTAACTTGGGGTTCCTATCTCTTATACCATTATAAGTATGATCTAGAATAGTAAACGCCTTACCTAATCTATGATTATACGTATCTTCCGGCATTGCTAAGATCTTCTTCTTATTCATCATACACCCCCTATTATTTAGTCTGCATTTTCCAAGCCGCAATGATTAGGATCTGATTCCAAACAATCACCTTCTTTATTTTATCTGCTTTCGCGTCACCCATCCCTCTCCTCCTCATATAGCCAGTCTAGCCATGACTTATCATCATCACCATAAGTTCTATCGCCGCAAGATGGAATTTCTATACTAAAAACCTTCTTACCATCAGTTACAAACCTGTTACCAGTCCATTCGTCATCAAAGGGCCAGTATTCTTTTGTTGTGTTGCCGCACTTATCTGGTTTTTCCAGTTTGTGATATTCATTTAGTTCACAATAAGCATGATCGCATGATGTATTTACAAACTTACATCTATAACAAGCCTCTTTGCCATAATCATACCCCTTGTAAGCCAAGTGTAACATCTTACATTTAGTTGAGATGGCGTGCTTTTCTGATTCATTCAAGTACCTGTAGTCCGGTAGCTCTATCATTATTCTCCTCTAAATATAGTTCTTAACGTATACTCGCTGGCAGGTTCGCACCCCATCAACCCCAGCATCAGGGTTGTTTCCTTAAGGTGTAATTCTTGGCTACATTTACAGCAATAGTCTTTGCCGTCCAGCTCTTCCCAAACTTGGATCGATTCGTCGCAAACCGAACATCTCGTTCTACTTCTCAATCTCTAAAAACTCTCGCCAAAATTTCATCTACATGACAAATAAAACGGTCAAGGTTAAATATTTCCAAAACCTCATCATCACTCAATGGTAGAATATCATTTATAGTCTTTATCAAGGACTCGTTGGATTCAAGAGCCGCAAATGCTGCTTTTTGTACAATCCGATAAGCATCTTCACGGCTAAACCCCTTTTTCAATAAGTGCATAAGAATACTTTGGCTTTGATAAATATCATTACTAAGGTTTATATTATTTTCAATATTATCCTCATTAACAACTAGCCCATATATAAGTTGGGCGCATTGATCTATCATGTAGTCAAGCAAACAAAATGCGTCTGGGAATATAACTCGTTCTGCGCTGGAATGGCTAATATCTCTTTCGTGCCAAAGTACCTGATTCTCCATCGCAGTTTGTGCGTAACCCCGCATCAGTCTTGAAAGACCACTGATGCGCTCACAAACAATTGGGTTGCGTTTGTGAGGCATCGCAGAACTACCTTTTTGCCCCGTATTAAACGGCTCTGCTAACTCTCCTATTTCTGTATGTTGTAACAAACGGACCTCAGTAGTTAGTCTTTCAAAACTACCAGCAAGTACTGCCATAGCGCACAACACGGCGGCATGTCTATCCCGAGTTACAATCTGATTCGAGATAGAAGCCATAGGTATGTTGAGTCGTTTCCCGACCGATATCTCTATTTCGGGGCTTATTTGACTGTAATTACCTACCGCGCCACTAATCTTTCCAACTGCGGCACCTTTTATTGCGATAGCAAGTCGTTCTTTGCCACGTTTTATCTCATCCCAACAGAGTGCTAGTTTAAGACCCAATGTTGTAGGCTCAGCGTGAACGCCGTGTGTCCTACCTATAATGGGCAGATGAGCGTATTGAACTACCTTTCGTTTAAGCACATCTAAAAATCTGCATAAGCCGTTATTTAAAACATCTCCGGCCCGTTTAATAGTAAGGGCCAGTGCGGTGTCAAGGACGTCGGATGACGTTAACCCTAGATGAAAATAACGAGCGGGTTCCCCGGCAAGTTCTGATACATGAGTAGTAAATGCGATCACGTCGTGTTGGACTTCGCTCTCTATCTCGGTGATACGACTAACATCTAAGTGACCGTCGCACGCCGCTTGAATAGCATCAGCACAACCTTCTGGCACATTGGGCGTCAACTTCTCGTGAGTGCGCAATACCGCTAATTCAACATTCAGCCATGTGTCAAACTTGTTCTGTTCAGACCAAATCTCTTCCATTATTGGATGTGTATATCTTTTTATCATATCGTCCTTAGTTGGTTAATTTTACTTCCATCCCACGTATGTTCGTCGAACTCAATATCGAACTGCGGGTGCTTTAACTTACCCCTCAAATAACCGTGTTTATTGTAGCGCTTCACGATTATACCTTCTGACATTCCTGAACCGTAGTTTGAGACTTTAGGGATCAGATCAAACAATTCCTTAGGCTCGTAGTTCCCCACTGAAACAAGAGGGACCTGTTCAAGACCGTACTTGATGCAAAAAGCGTTTCGTTCATCATAATCCAAAAAGCGCTTTCCATCCCAAACATCAAAGGCTAGGAAGTAAGACGGAAGTTTATCGTAAAAGAGTGTGTGAACACAGTACAACCACTCACCGTAAACCAAGGAGCCGATTGGAAGTTTCATAAGTTGGTTAAAATTCTCATACATGGCCCACGCTAAAAAGCGTTGGTACTGTAGATGTTCAGACTGACCCACGAGGCTTCCGCGTTTTTGGAGGTGGAGGCCCTGTTTGTGCCGTATGATCCCGACATTCGCGCCATCCATTTTCTCCTCAACCACAACTCGCCCAGCCAGAAGTTGAGTAACCTCTTTGCTAGACAGAGTGAATCTGCCCGCAGCAGGATACTGTGGGACAGATATGCGAAAAGTTTTATCGTAGTGTCTAAACACTAATTTATTCCTCTATCAGTTCAAGTTCACTTTCATGCACGAGTTCGCCCATTCCACAAATCTTACCGTAGAATACCTCGTCTTGTCTGGGGTTATCATCCGGCAGGTTGTCAGAGACCGAGCGCATGGCATAACACAAACATGCCGGGTTACCTTGCTGCCAACCCCACCAACCGCCAAATATGCCTCTGTGCTCACCCTCAATTATTATAACCGGGTGTGCTTCACCATACTTGTTCTTGAAGTACTCAGAATCCGTTTTGATTCTATATTGCTTTCGTGGCTCTATCATTGTTCCTCCGTTGTTAGTTTTCTAATTCTTTATAGTAGTTAACATGCCCATCGATTGCATCCCTAAAATCATAATACACCACACATCTAGGATCGCCTTGAGCGACTTGGTTGAACTTGTTTAGCCACCAATCACTTACCTCAAAAATAGCAGCCTCTTTCTTTTTACTGGTTTCTTCAATCTTAACCAAGTAGTTTTTATCGCCGCGCGATCTTAGAAATATAAGCATGGCATAATCATTGTTGTTGAACCTATCCTTTAGAAAACCCCCATCAGCTTTGGATATATCATGAGTCTTTACGGCCTCGTCATAAAGCATAGAGGCGTCTTGAACTAGTTCCTCATATACTTGCCGATCCTCAGCGGTGATGTTCCCAATTTCGTCCTTAAAACTCATCTCAAAATCATAGTCGCGAGGATTCCACTTTTGCTTACCGATTATAACTTTTTCTATGTACGCCTTGATGTGGCTTGGGCGAACGACCACTCTTGTCCACTCGTCGGAATCGTAGCAAATCCATCCGGCAAAATCCTCCATGTTGACCAATTCTCTTTTACCATTAGGTAGCCGAATTTTTACCCAATCCCGATAAACTTCGTAAGGGTATTCCTGTCCTTCTATATGGACTGCTTTACTCATTTTGCCCCCAGTAAATTACTATCTACTCCATAAGGGCAGAGGTTGGATAAAGCATAGACACATTGTTCCCCGCCGAAACATGCAAAACTTGAGGCTGGGTTCTTAGGATTATCATTGTCGCGAATAATCGCACAGTTTTCCTTAGACCCTCTTGACTTAGCATCATCAAGATATCTACGCTGACCTTTTGTCATTTTACCCTCCATCAGGACCGCTAGGACTCGAACCTAGAGCCTCCAAGGGATTACTCGTCAGTAATCCGTTTAAGGAGCGGGCTTACCATTAGCCCTACAGCCCTTTGCCTTTGAAGGATTCGAACCTTCTAGTTATATGCCGACAATGCATATAACCGCCATTAAGGCAACCGTTTTAATTTTACTAGGGAGATCCGGGTTGTTTACCGGGAGCTCAATTTCTGGTGATATGGCTTCAACGCCTCTTAGCTTTCGCTCCGCTCCACACATATCTCAGTTGCACCTCCGCAGTCCGTACTGCACGCTCATACATACTATCATAAGTCGCTAGAAAAGTCAAGCGTTTTTTACGTCGAATAAGGTCGGTTGCTTCCGATTTTTCCATTGACAATCAACACATACATGACGTTTTGCGCCGTCAATAAGACTAAAGACGGTCTTTGCCATGATTGGCACGTCCCACGTTTCAACGTGGCCACAGGTTCTTTTAACTTTTACTTTCATTTACCCGCCCCATCACCGATGATGGGGAGTTCCAACAGGTAGATAAAACTATTGTGGCATTTGCTCTTTTGTTATTTCCATACCATCTACATAATAATTTGTGATGGTAAGCTGATGGTCAGAACAAAAAGCTAGCGCCTCTGCGAATGAATCGAACTTTGCTAGACTTTTACCACGATACAACCTCCAAACAACATTATACTGCCAACTTGGGCAATCTAATCCTATCAACACCTCTATTTCTATCATTTCCCCTCCTTTCACCCCACTGGATTCGATCCACACCGACTTCATGGTGGGGTTAAACTACCGAGTCTTTGTTGAGCCGCAGACTGTGCATGTGATCTTCTCACCAGCGCAGACCGTGTGGACCCTCATTCCCTTCCCGTACTTCGCATCCTGAAAAGGGTACTTACAAGTGCAGGGTCTTATCACACTTCCACTGGGCTTTTTACTTTGCTCTGCCATTTCTTATCCCTCCTTATAAATCATACTATCATAGAATACCCCGAAAGTCAAGCGTTATCTTTCGGGGTATTTTTGCAGCAACTCCTTCAGACGTTCGGTCGTATTAAGGCTCGGGTCCTCCAAAACCTGTTCCAAAAGCCAATCCAAAACCTTACCGACCTCTGGCCCCGGCTTCAAAAGCATCATCGTCATTACGTCAAATCCGTTAAGGGCCAAGTCTGTAATCTTAAACGCAGCCTCGGACATTTCCTGATCCTCAATTCGTCGTGCCAAGTCTGCGAGATCCTTAATCTTTTCAACTGCCGGTTCGGTCTCAAGGGCCTGAGCATCAGCCAAAAGAATCTTCCACAAAGACCAAACTCTTTCCTTACCGACTCTGTTGATTAACCGTCTCACACTGGCGTTAGACCAGCTTCGGTCGTACTTGCTCATGTGCTCCCGAATCAACATCAAGACACTTTCTGTCAAGTCGGTAGGTTGCTTCATTCTCATCATAATATCAAGGGCCATCTTCTCGGAAGCGATTTCGTGCTCATAGAAGTGAACCGCACCTTCCTCAAAAATGTTCCCACCCTCTACCGTCCTTGTCAGCGGCTTTCCGATGTCGTGTAGCACCGCTGCCCAACGAAGGTCGAGGTCGTTGTCCACGACGTCGCAGGCAATCATCAAGTGGCCGAAAACGTCATGCTTATGCCACCTGTTTTGTGTTACACCAGCGCATCTACTCAGCTCTGGAAGCAACAGTGCCAAAAGACCCGTAGACAGAAGCAGTCTAAACCCTCTTGACGGATCTGGCCCCACAATCATCTTGTTAAGCTCTTGAGTGATTCGCTCTTGAGCTACGTTTTCCATAACGCCAAGGCAAAGCCTCTTAATAGACTCAAGTGTCTCGGCCTCGATAGTGAATCCGAGGACCGTGGCAAACCGGCAGGCCCTTAGCATTCTAAGAGCGTCTTCTTGGAATCGCTTACCGGGATCTCCAACTGCCCGAACGATCATGTTTTGAATGTCTTCCATTCCGCCATGATTATCGAGAAACACGTCTTCGATCGGGTTGTATGCCATAGCGTTGATGGTAAAGTCTCGTCTCATCAGATCCTTCTCGATGGACTGACTAAATACCACAAAGTCAGGATGGCGCCCGTCAGAGTAATCACTATCTTCCCTAAAGGTCGTTACCTCGATCGGCCGTTGATCCGTCACTACGGTTACGGTTCCAAATGGTACACCGGTGGCCTTTACTCTATCACCGAAGATATCGAACACCTCAGACCAGCGTGCATTCGTAGCAATATCCCAATCGTGAACTGGGCGCGCCATAACAAGGTCTCGAACGGCTCCACCTACAAGCCAACTCTCAAAACCGTGTTGCCTCAGAGTCTTACAGACCCCAAGAACGTCGTGTGGAATTCTTTCTCTCATGTTATCTTTCTACTGTCAGACCTCATGTCGACAGAAATGTAATGTCCTTTTTTGTTATAACTTGAGGTTATGATGTATGTCGTTCCCACCTCATAACCCGCATCTACTTCCCAAGGGATAAAAACCTCAAACGTAATACCCCAGTTTTTCCCTTCAACACCCCACTTGCAGATCTTGATCGGTAAGCAGTCCTTAAGACTCGTAATTGCGTCTTTCACTTGCTGCTCAATGCCGGGGTAGTCTGATACCAGTACCCCCATATCGCAACTGTCTGGCCAAATTCTGGTTTGAAGTTTCGCTACGCCTTCAAAGACAGTGGCCTCTTCTTTAAATATTCCCATTTCGTCACCAGCTTATGTAAATTCTTGGCTTATATCCCTTAGCTACCAACTCGTCGGCAGCCGCTCCAAACTTCTCGTATTGTTCACGAAGCCACGAGATATCCTTAGATTCAATGTTATTTCGCTTAATTCTAAATAAACAGTTTCGTGACTTACGACATGATGCATTTTCTGGTACCACGAAGCTTTTTTCTATTAACTCATCTAACCTCTGATGAAAGAGTTTGGAGTTATAGAACGACCCCGGACCTCCGCCCAACATCAGTGTTCCGTGCTTAGTAAAGCAAGCTACAGAATCAAAGAGAAAGGTTGCATGTATGAGTACGATCTTATCGCAATCAAATATGTCGTACCCCACCCTACTTTTATGATATAGGCTAATCCAATGACGAAATGATTTCCATACTTTGAATAATTTTTGAAAAACATTCAAAGTGTTCCATCCTTGATTTTCCCAATCACACCAATCGAACAGGTAATGGATTATATCTGCCCTTGCATCTCCACTGTATGAACCCCGCAGATATCCCATCTCGTCGTCATGGTTTTTCTCGTCCTTGTAAAGATATACGTCTATTCCCATTTTTATCACCTAAAATAATTGTAACAGAAGTGGACTGAAAAGTCAAGCTCTATTTTTAGAATTAGTTATCCCCTCATCTCTTTCTGTTATAATGGCCTTTCTCAGGGACTTTTTACCTCAACAATTTGTTATAATGAAAGGTGATGGCATGGATAATGAAGAAAGATGGAAGGATATCTCCGGTCAATTAGGCGAAATAGCGCTAAATATGGATTATATCAAAGATAGTATGAAAGTAATGCATCAAAGAGTAGATCTACAAGAGACCATAGAAAAAAGCAATATATGGATAACAAACAATAGACGTAGTTTTATTATAACATCGATTCTGAGTGGTACATCAGGTATAAGCGGCGTCGTGTTAATGCTTTTGAAATGTTTTACCGACCTATCGTACCCCATAGACATACCTATTTGGCTATTGTCGTTCGCTGGTGTGTACTTTATATTCTACAGAGTATCGGTTATGGTTAATAACTACATTGTAGCAAAATCTTTAAAGGAGCGAAATGCTGAGCCCCGAACTTAAAGAGCAAGTTGATAAACTGAAGCCTCTCTTGGAGTTTGAATGGTCAGATGATCAGGTGGCGGCGATCATACTATTGTCTTCCCCTTGGTCAAGCCCAAAGACGGTTTCGGAACTACTCGATATAGACTACGAGGAAGTTAGTGAGTGGAAAAAACAAAGCGCCTTCAGCGCTGACCTCAACCGAGTCGCTTCAATCGTACAAATTGCATATACGGTCTATATTGATCAAGCCGTCTTTAGGGACGCGCAAAGATCTGCATCTCTTGGAACTTCTAAGCATGAGGCGGAAGCAATTAACAGTGCCCGCGACATGTTCTATCGCAGGCACGGCCTATACAAAGAAAATCGCGATGATATTGCAAAGATAGTACAGTGACTTCCTAATATTTAAAGTTCTCAAGCTACGCTCATCCCAACGGATCGCGTTAACGCTTGAAGGGCCTGCCCGGCCCTAAGAATATTTAACGCCGCATTTGCGTCTCGGTTCAGCACTAGTCCGCAGTTCGGGCACTCAAAAGTTCGCGTGGAAAGCGAAATCTGATACCGCGTTCCACAGACCGAACATGTCTGACTAGTGTTGTGGGGGCGCACTTTGATCAGTTGCCTACCAGCCTCTTCCGCTTTGTAGCCAAGAAAACCAAAGAATTGTCCCCAAGATGCATCCGCAATGCTTTTTGATAAATGTTTGTTTCGTACCATGTTTTTGATCTGCAAATCCTCGACGTAAATCCGTTGATACCGCTCAACATATCGCCGTGAGGTCTTGTGTGTGAAGTCTTTGCGCTGATTTGCTATGCGTTCGTGTGTCTTCGCAACTTGAACTCGCGCCTTGTTTCTGCGTTTACTGCCTTTCTTCCGCCGCGAGAGGGTCCGTTGCTGCTTTTTCAGCCTCCGTGCCGACTGCTTTAGGAATCGGTTGTTTTCAACAACATTCCCATCACTATCATAAATGAAGTTTTCGATCCCAACATCTAAGCCAACTTCACGGTCGGTGGCTGGGTACTGTCTGGGTGGAACGTTGTCGCACGAAAAAGTAACGTACCATTTTCCAGCCGCACTCTTTCTAACGGTTACGGTCTTGATCTCGCCCAAAATCGGTCGGTGAAGTTTTAACTTAAAGGTTCCCAAACGGCTTATGATGAGTTTGTTGCCCTCTAGTTTCCAGCCGGATTGAGTTAAAGTGAGACTATCGTATCTTCCGTAACCTTTAAAACGTGGAAAACCAGCACCTCCGATTTTGATACGCCTGAAAAAGCTTTGGTAGGCCAAGTCCACTCTACCAACTACATCTTGTAAAGTTTGAGCTGGGATCACCGTAAATTCTGAAAATACTTTTTTAAACAAGGGAAGCTCGTTCTGCTGGTCAAAACGACTTAAAGACTTACGCACACTTTTCCAGACCTTATTTCGTTGTTCGAGACAGAGATTATACAACTGACGGCAAAGTTCTAACCATCCCAATGCTTTTTCATTGGTTTCTTTAGTGCAAATCGCATAGTATTTATAAGTAAGTCTCATATCATTTGCCCGCCCTATCGCCGATGATAGAGATAACCTACGGGCAATACTTTACTGGTCTAAATATGGTATTTGGCTTCCAAATAGTCCATTTGTTTCATAAATTTATCATGTTCTATTTGGGCTTGAATGCGTCCAGCAATCATAAAGGTTGCCAATGCCACTAACAACACAACCGCAACAATCTTCCACATTTTATTCTCCTTTGTTATGGGATTATACCCCAATTTATTCTTGATTGGCATTATAATGCCCGTTGTCGTCATCTGTATCAACGGAAAATTTTATCTCACAACCGCCAACTAAAACAATGATGATTTTATGAGAAATATTTGCATTACAAGTTAGTTTATAATAATAGCCAGAATTGTAAAAGCCATACTTCTCTAATTCTTTTAACTGGGATTCTGTTTTATCGGTATGTCGTTCAATTGAAATATCAATTTGCTCATCCTCCAATAATTCATTGTTCCCTATTTTAATAATCTTGCCAACCATGACTCATATCTCCTTATTGTTTGTTGTTTTTATTTATCTATTTTTTCTGGCAACAAATCTATTCTTGTGGAAAGTGATATAATAAGTTCCCTCGTTTGGGGAAGTCCCATGATTCTATTTTTAAGCATTCATAATAAAAACCAGTTGTCATTGTATCTCCGCCTAACATTAATGACTCTGATTTATGATACTTTCCAACAAATTCAATGTCAATATTCTCTCCTTTTGTAAATTCTTCAGGAAAATGAGTCGCACTTTTTATAATTATAGTGTTGTTTAATTCAAGATATGATTTGCCCCAATCAAGACTTGTTGATGGGTATTCTCCAATTGAAGTAATAGAACCTTCTAACTTAATTTTTTTAACATCAGAATTGCATCCGCCTAGCATAAACACCACCACTAACAACACTGCTATGATTACTTTCCACATCTCAATTCCTTTCTGTTATTGAGCGTTATTGCTCAAAATTGATTCTCCTATTCTTGCCAGTTTGCCAAAGGTTTGTACACTTCAACGACTTCAGGTATAGTAACGACGGATTTGATCCATTCCCAAAGGTGCCTAAATACGATCGGTCTCAAGGCTTTGAGTTTACTGTTAAAACCGTCGCCGCGTTTGCCAATTATAATGAGGGTCGGTATGTAGTTATTATGGACATCGTGGTCAATATGCAATTCAAAGGACTCGTCCTTTAGGCCAGTGGTAAATAGTCCTTGGATGTCCTTATCAATTTTGTCGCGATGTTCGTCAAAATCGGCGAAATTAAAGATCTTAGGAAGACGCATCATAATGTCGGTAGTCGCGTCCCCACTCACGTTCCATCCTAAATTCTTGGCAATCTGTGTCAATTTTTCTCCCTTGGTATTTGTGCATATTCCTTAGCGTCGCATGTTGAACAAGTTCCAGGCAGCCCTTGACATAACCCAGTTTTAGGCCAAGACATTCTAGGTGCGTAATCTATCCACTCTTCACAGTTGGGGCACCACCAGATACTTCTCGACTCGTTTATGGTCCTCTTCAGTGCCTCAAGTTCACGTTCCAACTTCACTGCCTTTTTACCGTATTCGAATCCACTTTGGTAATCATATTCTAAATACGCAAGGCATCTGTCGGGATTACGAAAGTACTCGGAACCCTGTGGCGTCAGTAGTTCAAGGCGATAACAAATATTATCATATTCGCGCGACAGGTCTTTGGGGTAGGTCTTTTCGTACAAACGATCAACTTGCTCATATACATGAATCGTATGTAAGGCTCTACCGAGATGCTCCGCTTGAGCTTCAACCTGCTCCTCTAACTTGAGGATCTTCTGATTAGCCGCAGCAAGCTCTAGTAGGGTCTCTGCTAATTTGTCGTCAGCCATATCTATCCTTTCAAATGGGCAATGCCTTGTGGCTGTTTCATAAACAGGGCGTGATGCTCGTCACAATATGACTCGTTTCCACAATGCCAACACCACCATTTATTCTGGGTGTTCATTTCTTTTCCTTAGACCAAGAGTGCGGCGCGAAATTCGCCCGCATCTTATCTCTGTTTTCGGGGCAATGGCAGTAGGGATTGTCGCCCACATAGGTGACCGGGACCAAGTACCCGCCGCACTTAGGACAACGTGTGCTATCCCCGTGCCTATCCTTCTTTACAATCTTATCATACAATTCCTGAGCTACCTTTTCATCGAACCCCTCGTGATCACATTTCGAGCACATTATCTCTCCTCTATCCAAAAGAAAATAGTGAACACCAGTACCATAAAGGTACCGGCGCTAATGAAAAATCCAAGTGGAGTTACCTGAACATACAGACAAAGCAGCGTTGCCAAGGTGATGACGAGAGCACTCGCTACCACAAAGGCCAACGCCTTCAGAAAAGATCTGGTTAAACGTTTCATTTATCCTCCGCATCCTTCTCTCTTATGACGTTAATTTCCAAAACAATCTTGTCATCTTTTCTGTCCTTATCCTTGCCGGAAATTATCAGCTCAAGTGGTCCAAAGAGTAACCATCCGTATTTCTTCTGCCATCTAAAATTTTTGAATGAAAATCTATCAACGTTACTTAAGTAACTGGTGGCACTATGACTACGATAAACCTTTCGAAGTATTATCCTCTCCGCTTCTCCGTCATTTAAATAAATTCTTTCATCTTTGTTTATTCTTCCTTTAGACTCTATTTCCTTTTCTTTATCTATTCTTTCTTGTATCAATTTATAGAGCAGTCCTATCGCTCTTATAGTATCACTAACTGAACCATTTTTTAATCCCAGAGTAACGTCGCAGTATTTTTTATCAGAACACACAGAACAGTGATCCTTACAATAGCGTTCTATGTCTAGTAATATATACACTAGCTGCACCCGCATCTTATCCCAAGTTATGTCCATTTTTCCCCTTTTGTTCAGCGATATTTATCTCTAAATATTTTGTAAAGCAAACTGTTGACATTGAGAGATTAAAAGTATCCGTCGCTATAAATCTAGCGTATGGCCGCAGTCTCTCTGGAAGAGTCATAATAGCCTCCAAGACTTTTGCGGCACATTCGTCAAGAATCGGGCTAATTGCTCTACTAATTTCACACCAATCTTCAAATGGTGGATTCCAAGGTGCGTCCATTTATCCTCCGTTTGCAATTTCAGCTAACTGTCTCCAATATTTCCTAATCTTTTTGTGCACTAAAGGTATTTGAGTCTCGGTAAGCTTACCGTATCTCATTAAACCTTTGGCACAGGACGTTAGGAACTCGGCGTCAAAAGCTGAGAATCCAACCGTGTTTCTCTCCTCAGTCCTCTCACAACTCTGTTCCGCGAAGGTTTGTCGGCTGTAAATCACCAATAAAGCCCGCTCAACAGCTTTGTTGCTGTTATCAAGCAGGTTTTGAATTGACTCTTTATCCCATTTTCTCATCTCAACCTCCAACAACATTCTATCACACTTCACCTAAAAAGTCAAGCAAAAAATTAACCACCCTACTCAGAGCGGTTTTTTGAATCAATTTCCAACTTCTGCAAGATCCCGATAAACTCTTCAAGACTAGTGTTAGCCGCGTAGGTTAACTCCATCCCTTGCATCTTGATCTTTAGCTGACCACTAACGTGTATGGGTTCTTTCGTGGTGTCGATCTTCACTGCGTCTCCTTGGTATAAGCAACGATATGCCCGCTAGTATTTCCACAAGTTACATACCTGTCTTCCAAGTCGTGTCCCATTAACGCGCACTGTGTTCCACAAAGAAACATTGTGGGTGAAAACGGGCAGCGCTTAGCTATTCCGGTTGCGGGATCAACGACAAATTCTCCGTGCAAAATATTTTCCATACTCCCCCTATTGAATGTTAATGTAGTCCACCGACGGATCTGGGGTGTTCCAAATACCCCATGTCCATGGTGAAGAATTCCAAAAGCGGTTTCCCCTCAACTCTTCATTATATCGGTTAATCTCGTCAATGTATCGCGAGATCAGCTCTGACGCCTTCTTAGACTGCTCCACGCGGGTTAGGTCTATAAAACCTACCGGTGCCAAGTCCTTAGTGGCTTGCGCATTGTAGGTTTCTATAAACTTAACGTAGTTTGGCGCAGTGTTGTTGTAAAAAGCCGTCAGATGTATGGTGCTGTTGTAGCTACCGACGGCGTTGAACAGAACAACTACTAGCAGGATCGCAAATAGGAAAAAGAAAAACATAGCGACGCCTCCGCCGTCTTGATTCCACCCTTCTTGCATAGCGGCTACAGCTATCATAATGAAAAACACGAAAAACAAAATCGTTCCAATTAAAAGCATGTTATCTCCTTTGATGCGCAGGGGGAGGATTCGAACCGCGGGCTACGAACCCCGTTATATCCTTCTCCGATACTTGGCTATGCTTTCTTCTATCGTAGTTTAGAAGTCCATATAGCTGCTACCGGTGTTTTACCTAATAAACTACTCTCCCACGTATTGGGCCGGGGAGGATTTGAACCTCCGTACCCGGAAGGGATCAGATTTACAGTCTGACGCCTTTAACCACTCGGCCACCGACCCATTTTAAAACAATACTAGAGAACAGAAATTGTGAGTACGTTTATGCGTTCTATCTGTTGAACTACCGCCCTTGTGGGGCGGGGGAGATTCGCACTCCCAGCTCATCCTTGAAATGGAATGTAAACCCACGAGCATTTCTCTAATACTTACCCTCGGCCACCTAGGACTACCTAGGATTTTAGAATATCTGGCAAGGATTCAAACCTTGCATGTGGCCTCGTTTTATGGAATTACGCTTTGCTTGTGCACTCATAAAGCGGTCCCTCCAATGGATACTAGTTCCACATCATCCTCGTCGATCGCGTCTACTCTTTCCGCCACAGACATTCTAAGAACAGGATAGGATTTACACCTATCATGGTTTATCCTTTTTCCGATATTTCCGCACTGGCTTTATAACGAAGCTCTCACCTCTTGCCGTGCCACTTTAGGGACTTTATTGGTTGTCATCCAACTGCACCCTCGACGGTCTCTTGCCTTGGTTTAACTGTCGCCAAAGCTCAGGACATAACCTTCAACCACTGATGTAAGTTTTCTAGCGTCTACATATTCCGCCACTGCTCTTAATTGTTGGGTAGATTGAGACCACGCGGATTGCTAAGCCGCAACTTATCTCAATTTTTAGGCTTAGCATGCCTTATGGCAATCTGCCCAATAAGTTCTATAATCGCGTGGTACTGACCAGTCAGACGGGCTTTACCCATAACCACGCGTTTATCTCTGTTTGGTAAGGATTCAAACCTTACACGCTACCTCTCCAAGTACACGCATTGTCGGAAACCATTGGAGCAACTTTGGGGTTGACTTGATAGCGCTCTTAGTGTAGCCTCAACCATCTACACCAGCTGCATTACTCTTTCTGCCACAAACAGATGTCAAAGAACTGATTATATCCTAACACACTTTCCGTAGAAAGTCAAGCGAAAAATTGAGAGAAGGAAGGAATCGAACCTTCGTTTAGCTTTTATTGATTAGCAGGGTTACAATTTCAATTGGCTAATCAACTTCCAATGAGGACTAGCTGTTTCCCCTTTATTGTTCGTCTAATATGTGGCATCTCCCGAAGAAAGAACTGTTTCGTGAATCTCTGCAGAGATCCCTATCGTCCCGCTGTCCACACTTTCAGATCTTGTAGACCCCATGCAATCCGTCCGTGATTCCAGATCGAAGGAGCGACCTTCCTTGCCAGATCGATTTTCCCCCTTAGGTGCCCCAACCCACATTAGATATAGCGGCTTCCATTTCGCCACATCTCTCTTATAACGGTGACATAACTTTATACATGATCAGTCTTTATACTCTATGCCACCGTTTATTTCAAAGAACGATTTTATACATCGTAACATACTTCTGTGGAAAAGTCAAGCGTTATTTCATGTGGTCGGGAGGGGCTTCGAACCCTCATTTCATTTCCCCTATGATATTGGAAATGCGTTCTGCCAATTGAACTACCCTCTCGTGTTTTAAATCTCTAAATCTTCGTCATCTAGATCGTCTTGGATCTTAAAGCCCAAACTGTTCAGGTATTCACACAATGCGTTAAGCTTAACGGAACACTGCCCACATTCGGAGATACCTTTGCAATATGTTGCGCGGAACTTTCTACAACCGAGAATTACTGATTCTAATTCTTCAGCAGAAAGCACATCTTCATGAATCGCCATTTTTATCCTCCTACTAATACCGTAACATAGCTCAATCTAAAAGTCAAGCGTTTTTTCTCAACCTTCTCCGTATCAAAATACTGTTGACCCTCTGTATGATTTTCAATACAATCATCCCGCCTATGATCAACCAGCACAGCACTACAGGAAGGTCTGGTCTCATTTCTTGTCCCATTTCCCGAGTACGGCTTCCCAAATCAATGTAGTCTCTCCCATTCCTTAGCTGCGTAGATCCATTTTAAACCGTCCGTAAAGTAGGCAATATCGGAATAGATTTCCGCGTCCTCATCGGTGCAAATGTCTATCTTCTCAAACAACGACCCTTGGTTGATGAGCTTAACTTCCCACACACCCATTCCCGCCTTGCCGTACTTTACTTCTAGGAGAGTACCGTCGGAACACATCAAAAGAGCGCCCTGCTCCTTGTCGTCGGTTCCAATGTAATCCATCTCTCCGCTGACGTCGCCTTCAGATTCAATAAGGTCGTCGGAGCATCCGTAAATCTTTGTCATGATCTTCCCTTTCTGGTTTACCCATCGTGTCTAGACTAATAACTCTCACTATTGCTCTAAAAATCTTTCTTAATGTGTGTTTCTTGGGTTTTGGCGGCTCGTACTCAGCATCATTAGTGTAGGTATGGCCCCAGCCATATCCCCACTGATAACCTATCTGACTATAATAGAATTCCGACCACACCTCAGATTCGCCTATAATAAATCCGCCAAATACACTCTCAAACATCGGTTTAACTTCCTTAACATCTTCAACCCTGTTAATCCTTAACGGGTTGAAAAACAGGTCGTATCTCGGCAGTATAACTTCCCGTCGCTTCATGTTCCAAAATGGCGGATGCTCCGAGACCTTAACGTACTCAAAGTCTTTGCCGGGAGGATTGTCAAAAACAAACCGTACTCCGTAGATGATCTGACCATCCTTATACTCTATTAGCATCTTCCCTGTCTAATTCTCCCCCGATTTTTGTGGGAATTGATTTTCTCTGCACAAAGCACTCACAGACTCCGTGCTTACCAGAGAGACTCGTTGTTGGACAGTCCTCTATGTCGTGAAAAACTACGCAAACATAGAAGTCTAGCGATTCGCTGCAAACACATGTACCCGTTACTGGCGAATGGCAACAATGCTTATTCACTTGTAGGTGATGAGCGCACTGACAGCAGCAGCCCCAGCCCTTTAATTCTGGGTTTTCAAGGCAACATTCATCATCTTCGTGTAGGTATTCAAATTCTATTTTCATTTATCCTCCTCAGGGACGGCAGGACTCGAACCCGCATATAACTGCTTCGAAGGCAGCCACCTGATCCATTAGGCTACGTCCCCATATTACAAACGAAGTTACTCACAACGACGCTAAATCGCTTAACTACTTCATTAAACTGTTCTTTACTCTCAGGGGTGACCTCAAACATCCATTCATAATAGAGCCCATCAACCGATGTCTTTTGCCACTCGTCGTGTATTCCGTCAAATATCTGGTACACTTTTTTCCACCAAATATAAGGGATACTATCTTCTTGATTGCGATGATAAAGATTGTTTTCCACATAATAGATGAATTGTTCCATCAAACAGTCGTCAGTTGCCACACCCGTTATTAATATTCTACCGGTAAATCCGTTAGCCCCTGAGCTTTCGTTGGTACTAAAAAACGGAAGCTTGTTTAGAATCTTCACCAACTCTATTACTGCTGGGTCCAAAGCTTCGTCGGTACAATAATCTAAACCTAAGTCGGCAGGATAGACGTTTTTATCGTCCTCTTCTTCGTAGAAGTCTATTAACCCCTTGAGGTGGTTGTACATCGTTTCACTAAGCGCATATCTGTGTTGTACGCCATCAGATTCAATCTGAAGTAACCAATATTTTTCATCTAGACTATTTTGTTGCTCAATAAGATACAATCCATCTACATATTCCCTCATTGTTTCTCCCACTTTTGGATAACCTTAACGAACGACTTACCCTCGGTGTCGGGAGCGTAAAGCTTCAGTAACATCACTGGCTTGTTAAGAGCGAACGCCATTCCTAAATCGAAGTGAGACCCAGTGCTATTAGAGTCCCAAAAAATGTCCACCCTGTCACAATCCCTCATCGCCTCGGCGTGTTCAGAGCAAATCCTAAACCCAATCGGATCAACTTGATCCACGTCCCTTGGTGGAAAGTGAACCTCAAATCCTATATCCTCTAAATTCTTTACATATTGTTCGATCTCCACAGACTGTTCATCGGTAAGTCGTCTCACCGGGCAAATGATATAGATCTTGTTTCGTTTTCTATCTACCACTAGTCCCCTTTCCTCGACGCTTTCCCACCGCTAAACATAACAAGAGTGATGATTCCCCAACCCAACATCTGCTTCAAAGACTCGTCCCCGCCTGCTAGGAACACCCAGTTCCACGCGCCAACCACGAAGTAAATGAACGCAATGAGCGCAGCAAGCCAAAGACCAAGTCCGACAATAGCCAACAATCCGATTAATGCCTTCATATCGTCTCCCCGTTTAGAAGTTTGAATATCTGGAACAGCGTATCCATATCGTCGACAACATCTACGGCCTCAAGATCATATATCCCATTGTACTCACTGAGATAACGAAAACCTATCTTGCATAGTAGATCACAAAGCTGCAGTTTTTCTCCCTCACAATGGTCGCCACATGGCTCATTCTTTTTGCCACACTCTATCGCGCAGGCATGGCATTCATCCATCAGTGCGTGAAACTTGTCTTTCATAGCGTCACTCATGTATCCTCCTTTGCACTACCTTAACACAAGTCGTCAGAAAAGTCAAGCGTTATTTTCTACACCTATAACGCTCTACTAGTTCCTTAATCACACTGCGATAAATGTTCCAGTCGCCGTAGGTTACATTGATCGTTTCCCCAATGTCCAACAACAGCTTGGTGGCATTAGGATCACCGAGTGGCGGCTTTACGAGAGGCCGAGTATTCCATGCTTCCCGAGAGGGGGCGGCGCAGCCACATGTATGGCAAATTACTCCACCAGTGGTAACTTCCACATGATGATTATGTGTGATACCGTCTTTTGACCAACCGTGAGATCTGTTTAGGATCTCACTAACGTCGTCGCTACCGCAGAGCGGACAGTTGTTTAGTTTAGGGTTCAATAACTGTTGAAGTTCAATCAACGTCACTAGTGGTGTAGTGTAACCGCAGATACATTGAGCAACATAGAGTGGGCAATGTTCTACAAACAAAGCCTTAGCCTCTGTTAGCTTAGTGTGACAGTTTGGGCACTCGTATCGTTCCATTAGTCCTCCGTTATCCGGTACTTTTTAAGGTCGCAAGGTTCATCATCGAGACTACAGTCTCCACCGATGATGTTTTCATCTTCGTCGCATTCAACGTTATAGTTCTCACACCATTCCGGATTGCGGTCGTCACTAAGCATACCAACCAGATCGGGGCACTCCGATGAATAGCGACAGAGGCAAATCGGCTGATTTGCCCACGTGAATATAAGGCCTCGTTCTTTTAACCACGCCTCCAGCTTGTCGCGGGTTTTTGTGAATTTATCCAATAACTTCGTCTCGTCGCAAACTGGCACCCAAACACAGATACTAAGCACTTGCGCCTGAAAGTAGCGCAATACTATGTAACTGAGCGCACAACATACGTCGTCTTCGTTTACCTCTGAAAAGGTCTCTAGAATCTCAGCCGTTTCTTCTTCGGTTAAGACCCTATTGATTGCTATGTCGTTGTACAAACCCTTCCTAAAAGCGAATGGCATGATTCCTCCTATTATTTTGAGGCCCTTATTTCGTCGATCTCCCAACAGCGGCCACCGTTCTTTTTTAGTCTAACACTGTCGCCGGTCTTCACTAGACCAAGCTTAGTGTCATGAATATGATCCCATATTTTTCCATTTGTGCCCAAGACACAGTCCTCTTCGTCATCCACTCTCTCAACATTGACCCACACGTATTCCGTTTTAGGGGTGGAACAACCTAATGCTATCAGTATCATAAATGCAATGATCTTTTTCATTCCTTCGCCTTAACCTTTACTTCTGCATACGCCCCAACACCGGGGTCTCGTTGATCTCCAGTCTCATCAACCGAGATATCTATCGCGCCAAAATAGTCGTCTTTCACCAGCTCATACCCACGCTTTTCAAGGTACTCGGTGATTGCTGTTTCTAATTCCTTTTCATTAAGAGTTAGTGTTATGTCCATTTTATCTCCCTCTATTATGTCCTGTAATATTGTTGAAAATTGTTTTAACCTGCTAATTTGCCCTAAAAAATCAGGATAGCACTTCTGTGTTATTCGAAGATCTTCTTTTATACTTTCATAGAATTGTTTGATCTTTAAGTTTTTACGATCCTCTTTTTCTAACAACTTGCGGTAGCCTTCCATCGTTTCCAACTGTACGGTAAACCTGTTGTGCCACTGATCGCGTTCGGCAGTCAGGCGGTCTATCTCGGCATAGCATTTGTAAACATGGTCTTTTACGAGGACGGGAGTGACGTCGTCCGTTCCATCCCCAACAAAAACGTGATCACAATGGTAAAGTACATATTCTGGCATTAGCTCAAACATTTTTCTCCTCATAGTTTTGCGGTATCAGGTCTATCTCTGCGATGCCCGACAACCCAACTAACTTCTTAATCAAGGATCCTTTACAGTGGACTCTCAAAAGCATAAGCCCAGAAAACTGTCCTTCAAGAAAACAAGTATCCGACACTCTACCGCCGCTGTCTTTGATGATTTTTTGCATCTTGGCTAAGTTCTCGGCGTTCTTGTTGTTTTTGCGCAGATTGTAGCGCATCTCAACGTCAAGACTGTAGTCTTGATCGTCAACAATGTCGTCGATGGTATTCACGCCTTGAGATTGAAATCGTCTACCTATTTTATTAACAACACCCATGATAGCTCGTCCCTTATTCTCCTTTGTTTGATTCTTCGGCTAATTCCCAGCGCCGTTGTTCTTTCCAAAGCTGCCCGTAGCGGTGGTACATGTCTGCCCCATCATTATGTTTCCAAGTTACAGTATTGGGAATACCATAGAGGTCTTCAGCGGAGCACCGCGGGCAAGTACAACAAATTTGAACGCAATCTCCGCAATGCTCTTCCGCCAAATACTCGGTCCAATTTTTCTTAAACTCTTCATAGTCCCATTCGGCTTCCCAAATGTCTTTATTTCCATTATCTTCCCAGCGCTTAAATATATCATCGAGCATGGCTAGTCTTTGTTCTATTTTTTCTTCGCGCCATTTTTTATCTGTATGAGCGAGCCACTCACCCTCTCTACACATATGAATACCGAGTAAGACATCATGGAAGATGTAGTTAAGAGTGTGCTTCTGGTAAGCAATCATATGCTCTTGTTCCGTCGGCTTGTAGGCCGGCGGCTGTAGTATACTCTTTAGTCTCTCTAGTTCATCCATTTTGTTCTTTCGGTTGATTAATTTCTCTTATCAAGTCCATCAGTTTATTTACAACCGGTACTACGTACTTTTCACTAGCCTCTGTTTTAATGGTTAGGCCGGGCCGTAGTAGCGGGTGTTCAGCGGTTATAATGTATTTATTATTCATTATCCTCCAGTTCTTTTATCCTCTTCTCAACACTCATGAAGATCTTTACTCCCGACCAGACTACCGTTGAGATCAACGACACTAGAACCATTATGTCCCCAACCCACCAAAGATCTGGGTTGTTTTTTACTATAGTGATGGCGAAAAAGGCCAAGAAAAAGCCGCCCCAACCCCACAAGTCTATTAAAAATGTTTTCATTTAATCCCTTTCTGGAAACAAGATGTCTACTCCGTCTGCCAAAAACTTGTCCAGTTTGTCAAATTTTTCGCGGAGATCTTTGTTTTCTTTTTCTAACTTGTCCATGTGTTCCATCATGCGGTTTATTTCCTCAATCTTTTGAATCGCAACGATTCTTGGATATTTCGTGCTGGCCGTCTTTATGACTTTCTCGATAGCGTCTTCTAAAACCGCCTCTAAGTCGTACCCGTGACTAAAAGAACTATAGTCAGCATCGTCAAAGAATTTACTCGCCGGTGGGACTGTGATATGTAGGGCAACGGCGTACTCCCCGGGAAATATCCCATCCCCTGTATTAACCTTAGGCCTCTCACTCATTACACTCCAATGGTTTAAATTTTTCTTGCAGATAGTTTTCATTCAGGGCGTCAAGATCTAAGAGGTACTTAGTCCAGTTTCCGTTGTGAAACTCCACGATCTTCAAATCCTCCCAACCCGTCACTTCCGTGCTCTTAATAGTCACGGGTTTACGGAGGAATCTCTTTTCTGTAGTTTCGACAGTTTTAAAGATTGGTTCACGAACTGACTTTAAAACCAATTTATCGCCGTAATACACATAGATTTCGTCGATAGACTTGTCTTTGTAAATACCCACCACAACCTCGCATGACGGGTTTTTGATATAGCCAGTAAAATACATATCGTACGCGGTTAAGTTAATTATACAGAAGTACGGTATGTAGCAATAGTGAAATCCCTTCTTGTAGTATTCCTTGATCTTCTCCACGATCTTTAAGGCAAGTTCTTTTTGTTCCTCAATATCTACCATTATATCTCCTCATGTTCCCCAATGTGAGCAAATTATTTTCCAACCCTCATCAATATTGTAGTTTAAGTCGAGAATTTCTGTGTCTTTAACTAGACACATACCTTCAAATTCATGGCCGCAGTTTCTACAGAAGCCTACAACCCAGTGGTACCCGCAGTCTTTACAGTCGCAGGAGAAGTCTTCTTTCCCGTTACATACTTTCGTACTGCCGCATTTAGGACAAGGTGCGTTCATCTTTCCATCCTATCAATTCTAGTATAACGTTTCTTTTTTCTAATGAGAACTTTATGATAGCACCGTTTAACAATACGGCCTGATCTCCCATGATCACCGCGTTTGGGAAAGTCATCTTTACATACTCTTCCGCGCTAATATCTGTAGTGAACCAATAAAGCTTTTTCCCAATCACTTCTTCAAGGAACATGTCTTCGGATCTAACTTCTTTCTCGAGTGTCTCAAGTTCCATTTTAAGCTTCCAAACTTTATTAGTGAGGGTCCTTATCCTTTTTAGCCGCGTTTGGTTTACGGGGAAGTCTATACTCTCATCTTCCCCGGGTGGCTCAAGAATAGCACCACAGAAAGGGCACTCGGGTGGTGCCGCGGTAAAGAAGCTACCGCCTCTTCCAACTAACCACTTGTCCCACATTCCTTTATCTCTGCGGCTAAATTCACTTTTCTTTTTTTCTTCTGTACCACGAAAGTATAAGTATTCGCCTTTTTCAAATGGGAGTTGAGGAAAGCACAAACTGATACCGTTTAGACCGTCCTCATGTCTTATGGGGCGCTGTTTATCCATAGAAATTATATTATCACGTTTGTAGTGATAGGTCTTATTGAACTCGCAGTCTGGGTTTGGGCAACCGTTCATTAATGCACGTCCATCGGGTAGCCTATCCAGTTATCTAAATGCAGTCCAACTGCCCACAGTACAGCAACAAGTCCGTAAGTTAACCAGAATAGTGCAGTAAAGTATATAGGATCAAATATCAGAATGTGGAACAGGATCTTAAGGGGGCGCCACCAGTTCTTCCAGAAATACAGTTTACTTACAACCTTCTCGCACCATTCAGGGAAATCTCTTATGGGGGCGGGACAATCTTCTACAGGTGATTCAAGATATCCATCTATAGAATATGGAAGTAAAGTAATTAATGCTAAAACGGCACCAAAGATAACTATGCCTCCCGCCACTAGAAAAGCGAGTTTAACGGCGATTAAAAGAAGCGCGCCGATAATTGCGGCAAAAAACACGAAGGGTTGTAACCAAACAGGCATTAGGACTTCATCCTTTCCCCTATCATTTCTTCTATCCTTTCAACGCGCCTCTTATTCTGCATGAAAACGTTGTTTTGTATCACACTATCGACACCTGCGTTCTTCAACATTCTGGCGCAGAGTTTGCAGGGTTTACAATCAGCCTCATCGTCCGTTTCGAGATCCCAACCCCAAATGTAAATCGTCCCACCGTACATCTCGTCACGAGACGCGGAGATTATGGCGTTCTGTTCCGCGTGAACTGCCTCACAAAGCTCGTATCGTTCGCCGGCGGGAATTTCCATCTCTTGCCGTCTACAAACGCCAGTATCGCAGCAGTTTGTTGTCCCTCGCGGGCTACCGTTATATCCCGTAGAAACGATTTGGTCGTTATTTACAATGACAGCGCCAAATTGTCGGCGCAGGCAGGTTGATCGTTGAGCAACGGCTTTCGCTATGCCCAAGTAGTACTCTGTTTTATCTGGTCTCATCCTTTTCCTCAAATCCGTTACAGTTTTCTAGCCAAATAGGATCGAAGTTGTACGGCCAATTAAACCAACCATTTCGAATCCCGTGTGGATCTCCTTTGATCTCTAATGCATTATTGCCGGTAGGTATCACAATTCCTCTAGGGTTGCCAAGCGCCGCTATAAGCTGACCCAAGTTGTCGCCGGAACCGCTTAAAGGGTGGTCACAACGCGAATGTGCGCTACCTTGCACCTCACCGCGGTGTTTACACTTATAACAATTGTGGTCCATTTATCCTCCTTATTAAAACACTAACATAGCTCTTGAGAAAAGTCAAGCGTTATTTTTCGATCAAGGGATTACTTTTGTAAAATTCCACATCAGCTTTAAATTCTAAAAACTTAATGTGTTCTTCTTTTGTTATTTCCTTACCATCTAGCCACATTTTACCGTCTTCTGGTGAGGTGTTTTCGAACTGTATGAGATGGAATCCATAATATCTGTCATCCTGTTTTGCAACGGCGTGAAGTTTTTTGAACTGCTGAATTTGGGCGTAAGTCATAGTTGACTTATACCGCTTTTCTTCTATTAACATCCATCTACCGGTTTTGTAATTACTCCAAATATAGTCTAGGTTAGTAGTAACAAATCCTTTAGAGCTGTCAAGCTGCGGTTCGTTTCTCAACCATTTACTATATTCAGTTGAGGATCCTTCGCGTAAATCGTTCTGCTGTCTTGTCATTATGTTCCATTCTCAAAAGTGAATTCTTGTTTACAGAAAGGGCAGTACCATGTCTCTTCCCAATCTAATACTCCGTCCAATGATTGTCTAATTGGTCCAAATTTAGGGTACATCGGCTGATCCGGGTAAAGAGGTGTAAACTCGGCCTTTTTAGTCTCCTCATTCCACTTGCCGGGAACCGTTATATAATCGCCGTCTTCGTCTATTTGGAAATAACCGCCGTCGTATTCTGGGGTAGGCCATCCACAAGTTGGGCAAGAGTAACCAAGATCGGCCCATGTCATTCCTTCACAATCACCGCAAATATAATGATAACGGTCCTCCATCACCCCGATAGTGACGTCGTCGCAGTCCTCGCAATAGTGTTGTACTTTATCAGTCATGGAAAACCACAACCCTCTTTTCTTCGGGGATCAGGTTAACAATGTCTTTGAAGGTAGGTTTCGGCTTAAGTCCGAGGTATTCCGCAATGAGCTCTTTGGTATAAGCAAACTCGTGAGTCCAAACCGAACGGCCCAAGACCTTTTCAATAGCACGGTGAAAGACATCAAAAGGCATTGCGAGCCTGCGTTGGAAGAGCTGAAACAGCACAACCTGTTCGTCAGTCCAGTCTTTCCAGATCTCACTCTCTGCAATTGCGATGGCTTGTTCTTTAGTTATCTGTTTCATTTTTCCTCACAAAATAAGGACAGTTTTTGTCCGGTTTTTGTCCGCTCATACATCTGGGCAGATCCTCTTTAGTAAAGATATCGTGCCACACATAAGAGCGTGCACACTTTCTGCACATTTCTACCATATTTTCGTCTGAGAACATCATTTGCGGCGGAGCGGATCGAACGCCCCAATTAATCTCTCCACTACCGCAACTAAAACTACTTCTTCATCATTTCGTTCATGTTGAACAGGAAGTTACTTCCCGCTGGAACCATGATAACTTGAACGTTAGGGTTAAGCTTTTGAATTGCTTCCCATTGGATTACACTAGTGGACTCTTTGAGGGCGGCGTTCTTAATGCGAATAGCGTCTGCCTCTCCTTGAGCCTCGGTAACCTTTTGCTCTGCGGTGTACTTCGCTTGGTCTGCGCGGTTCTTTGCAGTAACGACCTTTTCAAACTCAATCTGTTTCGCTTCAATAGTATCACGATAGGCCTGTGTGAACTCTATCTGGCGAATGTTAAACTCGTCGAGTATGATGTGGTTAGCTTCAAAGCGTTCCTTTAATTCGGTGTAAATCATTTGCTGTGCGTCGTAAGATGCCTTTGTGTAGAGCTCAGCTGCGGTAAACTTATTAGGTACTCGTCTTACGATAGTTCTGGTCTCTGGCTTTACGATGGTCTCTACGTAATTCTTTTCAGTACCAAGGTTTGCCAAAATCCATGGAGCTTCTTGTGGATCAATTCGGAACCGAACTGTAACGTCCAATGCGATCCTCTGCCCATCTGAGGTGTTTGCAAAGTCTTCGTTGTCTGTATACTCAGCTTGGCTTTCCTCTACATTAGAGGTTGTCTCAAAGGTCTTTTTAATTGTCGAAAACTGTACTACCTCGTCAACAAACGGTGCCTTTGTGTGAATACCCGGTTCATAGATGGCTTCGGTAACGGCGCCGAAGTGCTTAACTACTCCAACATGTCCGGTTTCTACGGTGAAGATCATATCGTTGATTGTGAAGGCTAACAAAAGGCCGACCACAAAAGTAACGATTGACCAGAAGATTGGCTTTCCGAACGAACTAGCCTCGTCCCAATCCTCTACCCTTTTTAAAAGCTGCCATATTACGATCCCTATGACCAGTAACATGACGGGAAAAATAAACCATCCCATTTTAATTCCTCCTTGTTATTTTTTCTCAATCCAACTAACTACGTATAGTGTCTGCTTTTCTGTCTCAACTCTCTGAATACCAGAGTTTACGACTAGAGGATTTGATTGTAACTTAGCGTCAAAACTCAGGGCCGCGGATTCAAGTTCAAATACTTGAACCATAGACTTGAGGTTTTCAGTAGTGACGCCTTTGTGGGCAATCGTTACATCAGCCTTACTCGCGTCTTGACTACAGTTAGTAGCTAGATAAACCACAGAAATCAGCGCGATAATCACGGCTAACACTGTCGCTTTTAATGATCTCATAACTTACCCCCTTCCATTTATTTCTCCTTCGGCTTTACGCGGCACTCAATACTATAAGTAGTGCGCTCACGTGGGTCCCGCGAATCACCCTCGGAATAGTGCAGCTTAATGAGATTTCCAAAGGTCTGTGGAACGACCTCGTATCCCTGTTCCTTGAGGAAAGCCACGACCGCGGCCTCAATATCTTTTTCCTTCAAGGTTATTGTCATTTCTAGTTCCATTTTATCTCCTTAATAAGAGCAGTATTGCATAAGCCAGAACTTCGGCTCACCCAACTCAAGATTGAATTGGGAAAGGTTATCGTTAACATATTCTTGGATCTTAGCCTTGAACTCTTCGGTGTTTTCGGTGCAGATCTTTACGAGGTCAGAAACATCAGCCCAATCATTGCGACCTAGGGTCCCTATGCAGCCGATAAATAACGGTTCGCCATCTGTTCCCGTGATCCACCCTATGCCCTTTTTCCAAGGAATATGAAAATCACAATCCTCAAATAATTCACTTAGACAAACAGAGTCCTCAACCCACATCGCTTTGCCGCACTCAGGGCAGCACTTGGTGTTTGTCTCTGGGTGTTCACAGCCGCGTTCTCGGTTAACGACTTTTGCGTCGTCTAGCTTATAACCGAAAATCAGATACGAATAATAATCTACTGACATTTTACTCTCCTTTTAACCGTAGTAGGCTACCAGCCACCAGCCGTAATTTCTTTTATCGACTGGAACATGAAGTATATCTAGAGCTTTATTCAATTTGATCATTTCTTCCTGTGTAGGCTCTTCCATTATCGCTGTCTTGGGACTACCCCATTCGGAGTAGATGCATGTCCTATTTATTGCCACTAGCCACATCGTTTGTTCACTACAACAATGATGATATACATAGATTCCGTATTCTTTTGCCATTTCCTCTTGCTTTTTCCAATCCATACTATCCCACAAATCAATCCAACGCCTAATTCCGTTTTCTCTGTCTATAAGTTCTTCTGGCAATTCCCAGTCATGTTCTTCCATTTCGCAAATACCATAGAACAGTTTTGCATCAGCATCCATACCCATTTTATCCTCCTATGGATAAATTCTACTCATTGTGCGCGCGAAAGGCGCAGCCTCTCTAATATGAGGTAGGCCGCAAATCCAAGCGACCAGTCGTTCGATTCCAACACCAAAGCCCCCGTGGGGCACACTTCCGTATCGTCTTAGGTCTTGGTACCAATCCAACCCGCTAAGACCGTATTCCTCTATTTTCTTTTCCAATAACAACGGATCGTGTATTCTCATCCCACCACCGATAATCTCCCCAAAACCTTCGGGTGCAAGACAGTCTAATGAGAGAGTTAACCCCTCTCCGAATGGCTGCATGTAGAAGGCCTTGCAGGCGGCGGGAAAACTATGAACGAATACCGGCTGTCCGTCAAAGGACGATGATAGAATAGTCTCGTGTTCCGCACCTAAGTCTTGGCCGAAAGTAATACCCAGTAGCTTACACGCTTCAGAGTAACTGATTCTAGGAAACGGTTTTTGAATTAACCATAACGCAGAAGTATCGCGCTCAAGAATCTTTAGTTCTGGGCTGCACTTTGCCCAAATCATTCTCAGCACGAAATGAATCAAATCTTCCTCGAAAGTGAACAAATCTTCGAAACTGCAGAAGGCTATCTCAGGCTCAACCATCCAGAACTCAGTTAAGTGGCGTCTTGTCTTAGATTTCTCTGCACGGAAAGTCGGGCCAAAACAGTAGACTTCGCCCAAAGCCGCAACCGCGGCTTCCATATAGAGTTGACCAGTTTGACTTAGGAAGGCCTGATCCCCAAAGTAGTCTAAACCGAACAGAGTCGAGGTGCCTTCCGCTGAAGACGGCGTCAAGATAGGCGCGTCAACCCGCGTAAATCCACTCTCATCCAAGAATAGCATAATCGCATGCTCAACTTGGGCGCGGACCTTCATGATGGCCGTCTGTCTTGGACTACGAAGCCACAAGTGGCGATGTTCCATAAGGAAGTCTGTGCCATGCTCTTTGGGTGAGATGGGATAATCGGGTGAAGACATTCCTATGATCTTAATGCCCGAAACTTGAATCTCATAAACGCCCGGTTGTTTTGGATGCTCTGAGACCTTCCCTCTTATCTCCAATGAGCTTTCTTGGAACAATTGCGTATAGTCCACACCAGAAGACTTCAGAACGTCGTCAGTTACGACGGCCTGAATTGTGCCGGTTCCATCTCGCATCAGCAAAAAGTGGACAAACTTGCCGTCCCGTCTGCCATAAAGCCATCCTTGGATGGAGATCTCTGTGCCTACATAGTCTTTTAGTTGGGCTATTTTCATATTTTATATTCTGACATAGATCGTATCAAAAGTCAAGCACTATTTATCGATTCTGGCTTCTTTAGGAATCCACCCCGGTAGATACCATTCTGGCAAGTCTAGACTCTTTGGGTTAACACGCTTTGACTCAATTAGCCACACCAACTTCTCAATGGCCTGCTTGTGAGTTAAATTCGGCTCTCGAGTTATCTCTTCGCCAAGACGGTAGTGGGTCCAAGCGCGTCCTCGCCCGTCACCACCTGTTCCTGATTTTTCGGCATAGCATACGAGTGTTTCGTTAATACGGGAACTGCGCGAAATAAAATAAGGATAACTCTTATATTCAATCAACCACTTGTTGCCGTCTTTTTGAACAACTTTCGCGCCGCGCACTCTAATGTGATTCCATTTCCCGCACGAGCATACGACGTCGTTGAGTTCTTTGCCGCATTTTCGGCATACGGTAGGGAGTGCCTTACCCTTCCTTATTCTGTGGATTAGTCCGGGAATACCTTTCATTCCGAACCTCGGAGGGACATTTGGAAGAGACCGCCCCAAAAGAAGGCGTTAGCAATAATTAAGGCTTGAGTTGTGGCGCCGCCAAGCAATAGGAACGCCGCAAACAAAGCTATGGAGCCCGCGAGCTGTATTAGTACCTTTTCTAGACCACTCATTTCTTCTCCTTATAACGACTTGATGTTAAGCACAGGCTTAACCCTATCCACTATAGTTACAGTAGGCTCGATTAAACTCTCGATCAGCGCTGCAGACTTGTAGGCGGAAGGCGCTTCGTCAAGAGTGCCTTCGCAGACAGAACTCGAAACTATTCCACCCATTTGTTCGGTAAACTCTTGCATATCCAGTTTCCTCTTAGCTTCTCCACGCCCCATTAACCTTCCTGCACCATGAGGAGCAGAGAAGTTCCAGTCAGGGTTATCCTTGCCCTTACAAATCAAGAGACCATCCCTCATGTTGAAAGGAATAATCATTAAGTACTCTGACTTAATCGCGCCCTTGCGAATTATCATGTCATGGAAGTCGATGTAGTTATGCACAGACTCAATTCTACCCATTAGTTTGTAGGTATTCCAAACGTTAATGTCGTCGTTGTATTCGAAGCCGAGAGCCCTCTTCATGGCCAACAGGATCCAGTTTCGGTTTTCTGCGGCGTATTGTTGAGCGAAAAGCATATCGATCAAGTAACCGTGCATACGCTCACCGGTAAGGAACATGAGCTCCTTATCGCCGTTGTAGTCGGCTTTGATCCATTCAATCCTTTGCTCAATCTCAGTTTTGTCTCGAGTCTCTCTAAGGACTGTAGCAATCCGCTCTTTGTGCTCTTGCTCAGTGACGTTAACGGCTTTATCTTGCCAGTACTTAGCAACCTTCAAACCGAGATTTCGCGAACCGGTGTGGATTGTAAGCCAGTAGCCTGTATTCTCCGAGACTCCGATCTCGATGAAGTGGTTTCCACCGCCCAAAGTGCCGAGCGAGTTACAAGCGGTATGAACTTCAATCCCTATCCGTTTACAGAAGCCTTTAAACCATTCGTAGTCGTAGTGTGGAAAAGGAACTTCAGGCATCTTTTGCTTAGCCGTAGTGGAGTTCCAGTTAAGTCTATTCCAGAAAGTGTTAGTGCCGAGAACCCTATTTTCAGGGCTGTCTATGCGCTCAAGATTATCGAACGGCTTTGAACGGATCGAGAAGCCCATCGGGACCGCGGCACGAATTATCTGGTCCACTTCCTCAAGACTTTGAGTAGGCTTTTGAATGTTGAGTGAAAGCATGCCACAGTTATGAACAAACACACCCGCAGCTAAAGCAAAATTGTGATAAGTCTCAACTTGTAGGCAATAAACGTCTTCCTTATAATCAAGTATTCGTGTGTATAATACTTTATGGTTCAAGGATTCACTATTGCGTTTATGCCAATTTGTATGTCTAACAAAACCACCTTTACCTAAAATTTTTCTACCACATACTTCGCATGTAAAAGTAGTGCTGTTATTGACAGCATTAAATTTCCTAAAGAACTCGGCGCCTCTTTTGCCGTTATCCTTGATTTTTTCTTTCCATTCCGCATGGTGGTCTCGCATGTATGTTGTGATATTTTCTATACCAACCGCCACTTTCTTTTCATGTAATTCTGGCCGATATTGCCATCCTCTCTTTTTAATAGTTGTGTTTTTCTTCTCTTGAAAGTTATCGTCTGAAAAACTCGTATGTATTTTTCTATGAAGTTTAGAATGTTCAGAGGGTGTAAGATATTCAAGGTTAGAAGGGTCGTTATTATACCAAACCACATTCTTGTGATGCACCACCTTATTTTGCTTACCAAAAATACATCTAGCTACCATTAAGTGAGTTCGTATGGCTCTTTGTTTTGCGGAAAAAACATACTCCAATCCATCGCGGCTTGTATATGTTCTATAAAAAGGCATCAAGCTATCCATAACACTTAAGTCTTTAGCTTCTTTATATGTCCCATCAGACATCATAAAAAGATGGTCCGGAGTGCATCTTAGTCTTTCTCCGCCACTAACAACTACTTCCATCAGTTCGGCGTTAACTCTAGTTTTTAAAGCTTTAGCTCTTCCCGGCACAATTTGTAAATTTTCATCCATAGAATACACATAGAACTCGCCCATATGAGTTAATTCATCTAAAGAGTATTGTACCCCGTTAAGCAATGGAATTTTTGTATCACTAGTAAAACATCCGATATCCACACCCACAACATTAGGAACGATTCTGTCAGTTATAGGCATTGTGAACCCGATAACCGATCCTGTCCCCTTGTGGCAGTCGGGCATGATGACGACCTTATTAGTAAACGCGGGATGATTCACCATCTTATATATCTGAGCCATGGTAGCCTCGTCCACGCCGTCTATCATAACGTCGGCTGAAGTGTATTTTCCGTTAATTGTAAACATCTATATCCTTCCCATAACTACGCGTGGATCCGCGTTTGGATGAATCGAAAATTTTATAGGGTCCTTCTCTTTACAGCGAACACCCCATCTGTCGCCCCACTTATCACCAAATATTACGATGTCGTGAATTATGGGTTGGTGCTTCCTTTTGCTAGGGTGTATCTTGGGAATGTGCTGTTTACAAAAGACCTCCACCTTTTCAGGTTCAACACAATAGCCCCCAATATGCATCTGAATTTTCTTGGTGCACTTAGGACCGCTGCATTTTATGTCAATTATATTGCACATTTCCTCTCCTTCTACCAACAATGTAACACAAGTCGTTAGAAAAGTCAAGCTTTTTCGGCGACCATTAATATTGTCTTTTCGTCGGAAGGCTTACCATAATAAGCCCATGTGTGCGCTTTATTGTCGTACCCGGGCTCTCTCAACATGTAGATAGAGGGAAATTCGTTTTCCTCGTAGGTGACCATGGCGTAGACTTCACATTCCCCACTTCCACTTTCCACATAAGGATAGATCCAGTCTAAGAACTTTTTAATCTCACCATCGTAGTCTTTGAGGTTTGAACGAGTTGATACGATCCACTTATGGTTGTACTCGTCCTGCCACATCTTATTTACAGGCGCTTTTACACCAAAATACGAAGAGCCCATTGTAAAGAGGCAATCCCATCTCGTGCACTTAAAGAACGGGTGCTCCGGAAGAAGCTCGGGTTCTATACCGCGAGGAACACCCTCAACGAGCAGTTGTAACATAGCAATAACTTCGGGCGGAGTTTCAAGCTTCAACTCCGCACCGAAGATAAGTTCAGTATACATTCCCATTAGTCATCACCCTCTATTTCTTTGATGATGGTTTGTAGGGCCCTTTTCTCATCAGTTAACAACTCAACCTGATCGCGCAGGAGCGCGATCTTTTTATACAGGCCATCGAGGTCGGAGATTTTAACAATTCTGTAAGTGCCCAGTAGCTCGACGTGATAGTTGATAGTCTCAATCTCGTCGGGGTTATTCGGGTTCGTCTTCATTTTCGGTTCTTTCGTCAGGGTATCTTGGGCGCATTTGATCTATGCCCGGCATAAACTGAGACATCATATTAAACTCGGCTTCCATCTTTTTGCGGGACTCGTCATACGCTTCCAACATCTTGTCTGAGTCGCGATGATCCCAATAGCCGGTATCGTCTTTCACGTAAAAGACAAGGCCCATTCCATTAAGGACGTCCAGTATTGCGGTGATAGCCTTGTGTGCAGCTACGCGGTTAGCTGAGAACTCGGTCGTACAGAAGCAGCGACTTCCCCACTCGTCATCGAAGTGCTTGCTCTTGCCAAACATAACGCTCATTCCCTCAGTCCCGCGTCCGTAGGCGAGGAACAGATACAAGAGCGTCTCAGGGTTCTCAGTCCAAGGCTGAGAGCCGTCAAACATCGGGATACGACCCTTAACGAGTGCGAAAAGTCGGTCGCGGGAGATATCCCCGTTCTTACACATTTCGACCCATTCCTCTTCGGTCTTGTTCATGTAGTCGGTAAGATTGACGATATTACCGAGCTTAGCGAACTGCAATTCTTCGGCCTTTGCCCGCACAGCCTCTAATGCGGCTTGTGCTTGGTCTTGATCTTTGGCGCGAAGTTCCCAGTGAATAGTGATTGCCATTTCTACCCCTTTAGTTTTGGTGTTATTGTTAGTTTTAATTCAATCTCAACTTCAAGCTCGTGTTCACAATCTTGACAACGTAGCCGGCAAGTAACGTCACCGTCTAAGCTTGGATAACGAGGCAAACAACCATCTGTTGTTAGTTCATGTTTTTGTTTATAACCACATTTTGGACATTCCCACTCCAATGAGTATGGTAGGTACAGTCGCTTCGTTACCAACGTACTGTCCATTGCGGGCTGTTTGTATTGCGATGTGTCTCTAACTATCTTCATCTCATTCCCTTTCTCATGAACATCCAAAAGACGTCTATAGCCGTAGCAACCCATAGAACTAATGTCGCTATAGCCCAAAATATGATAGGCTTCCAATCTGCGTCCGCAAAGGCCCATTGGTACACATTGATCAGGGCGTTTCCGAGCGAGAAAAGTAAGGCTGCACCTAACACAATTAGAATTACGATTTTCATTTTTGCTCCTTTTTTAAAACATAACATAGGTCGTTTAAAAAGTCAAGCACTTTTTAAGAAAAGATAGACTATTTATTTTGGAATATCAATATTATCTTGCAATGGACTGCATCCAGAGCATTTTTTTGCATATAGTAGAGGTAAGGTTACTGGAGCTGGATTGGATTTGGATTAGTTTTAATTTTAATGCTTGACTTTTTGATTAAGTTATGATAATATAATGAAGAATTAAAAAACAAAGGAGAATAAAATGGACAAAATGAAGTATGCAAAGCTCATAGTACTAAATGAAGAGCTTAAAACCACCAAGGATCCGATTCTTGGCATGTTGGGCGTTATTACTGACGCCCTAGTGGAACTGGTCGGTGACGTATTAGATACACGTCTCAATCTCGCTATCGAGAAACAAAAAGAGGTGAACGATGGAAACTGCTAATATCAAAGAGGGGATAAAACTCTATCGTATGTTAGAGGCAAAAGCTTGGGAACTCTCCAAACGGTATATTGCTCAAGCTCATGAGGATGGCTATATTAATCTAACAGAGTGGCGGAGAACGGGGCATCTATACCCCGAGACTGAGCTAACAGAGAGTGGTATAGAACTTAAGCTTTTCGACGATAGCGATTATGAGGGATCCATCTTTATGCCTCTTGAATGGCTCTTAGCTGAGGACCCAACTGCGCTCCATGCAGAAATGAAGGAACACTACCTCAAATGGGCGGCTGAGTGGAAAGCCAAGAGAGAAGCAGAAGATCTCGCTGATGCACAGAAAAGAGAGAAAAAAGAACGCGAAAAGCTTGAAGAACTCAAAAAGAAATACGAGACTCAATAGGCGCCGAGATAGATTGATGGTGATGTAGCTCAGTTCGGTAGAGCAGGGGACTGAAAATCCCCGTGTCGAGGGTTCAATTCCCTCTGTCACCAATAGGAGGAAAGATGAGTATTATAACAAAGACGTTCAAGATCAACTTCTGGTGTACTTTACATGCTTGGGGATTTTTCTTCAGTGTATATTTCCCAACCAAAGCGTCAGAAACCAGACTATCAATCACTGTGCACCTATTGTGCTTTGAGGTTAGTATCTTCTTCGGAAAGGGCCACAATGATAAACCTATTTAACATAAAGTTTGAGTTCTGGTTCCACCCGCGAGATTGGCAATTTGGAATATTCGCGGATAAGATCAAGAACTTCATTATATCGATATCATTCTTCTGTTTTAGTATTGATATCGTTTTTGACAGAAAAAAGCAACCAAAAGGTGATGAGTAAATGCCTAAATTTATTCCAAGTAGAATCATCGGTCACTGTGGAACTTGTGACCGCATAGTGGAAATGCACGGTCGTTCCAGCTTCGGCTGCAACTTTACCGAGCTGATGTGTTCCGCGCTGATGATTATTGTTCCCGACGTATACTACATGGGGTACAATCATAAGGACGAATACAACGGAGTCTTCTTTGATGAAAACGGTAACTTCATTTTTCCTGAAGGCTGTCCTTACAAAGACTGCGAATTTGAAGACGTCCCTGAATGGCTGGAGAAGACGTTGAGGGAAGCAAACCAAGAGTCTTGCGGAGAATAGGATAAGGGCCCATAGCTCAATTGGCAGAGCACCCGGCTCATAACCGGGCACTGTGACTGTTCGACGCAGTCTGGGCCCACATAAAAGGAGAATATATGAGCGATATTATTAAAGCACCGTGGACTCCAGAACAGATCACCAAGCTCGAGTCTTTTCAAAAGGACCATCGCGTTCACCCCTACACTTGTACTGCCGGCCA